>CAJDTO010000012.1_pt1 | contig 22250 bp, 17 predicted proteins | sample 7389821 | NCBI WGS metagenome assembly CAJDTO01 (sample SAMEA7055651, study PRJEB34461) | soil metagenome | biome: terrestrial ecosystem; feature: Peninsula; material: soil | place: Antarctica | collected 2016
GGCTCACCGCCGCTACAATGCGCAAATGACCAAGCGCGCCTCCTGTCCAATCGAAGTCCGCGGCTCTGCAAAACTGCCGCTGGGCATGTCTCCCACCCGGTTTCTGCGCGATTACTGGCAGAAACGACCGTTGCTGATCCGCAACGCGTTCCCTGATTTCCGGCCGCCCTTGCAGCCCGACGATCTCGCTGGGCTGGCCTGCGAAGAAGGTGCGCTGGCGCGCTTGATCGTGCACGACGAGAAGCGCGATCGCTGGCACGTCAACTCGGGGCCACTGAGCGAAGCGGATTTCATCAAGACGCCCAAAAGCCATTGGACACTGCTGGTGCAAGACGTCGACAAATGGGATGCCGACGCCGCCGCGTTGTTGGAGCCCTTCGCTTTCCTGCCGAGCTGGCGCGTGGACGATGTCATGGTGTCCTACGCCGAGGACGGCGGCGGTGTTGGCGCGCATGTCGACCAATACGATGTGTTTCTCATCCAGGGTTTGGGCCAGCGACATTGGGCCATCAGCGACGATCCCTCCGCGCCGAAGGCGTTCCGACAGGATGTGGAGTTGAAACAGTTGGTCGAGTTCACACCCACGCATGAGTGGCTGCTGCAACCGGGCGACATACTGTACCTGCCGCCGGGTGTGCCGCATGACGGCGTGGCATTTGCCGGACCGTGCATGACTTTTTCCGTCGGCATGCGCGCACCGTCGCAAGCCGAGCTGACGGGTGATCTGGCGGATCACATTGCCGAGCGGTTGCCAGATGACCTGCGCTACACCGATGCGGATCTGAAGCCGGTCACGCATGTCGGCGAGATTGACCGCGCCACCGTCACGCGCCTGCGCAACGCCCTGCCGTTCGCCGCGGCGCTGGATGACGCCATGCTGACGGACTGGTTCGGCCGTTTCATCACGCGCTACCGCACCGCGCAAGTGGTAGCGCCTGTCAGCAAACCATTGTCGGCGGCCACGCTGGCCAAAAAACTCACGCCGAACGTCCAGTTGCTGCGCCACCCGTGGACGCGTCTGGCCTGGAGTCGCAACCGCACCGCTTGCACGCTGTACGCAAACGGTGAGGCCTACCCCGCCGCCCCCACGCTCGCACAGGCACTGTGCGCGCAGCGCATGCTGCCACTGGCCAGCACACCGGACGACGACGATTGCGCGTTGATACTCGCGCTGCTCAACGATGGGCACCTGCGCCTGCACAAATCCCGTCGCCAATGAAACTGCAGGACTTCCATGTCGAGGTCGCCGACTGGGCCAACGCCGAGCAGCAGGCCACCTTGCGCGAATTGCGCCACGAAGTCTTTGTACTGGGGCAAAACGTACCCGAGGCGCGCGAACAAGACGGACTGGATGTCGCGTGTTGGCACGTGCTGGCACGGGATGATGACGGTCACGCGATCGGCTGTGCACGCCTCAATGCCGGCCACAAGATCGAGCGCATGGCCGTGCGTGAAGCCTGGCGCAGGCGCGGTGTGGGCAGTGCCATGCTGCGTGAAATGATCACCCGCGCACGATCGCTCGGCCAGGGCGAATTGCTGCTCGCCGCCCAAGTCACTGCACTCGGGTTTTATCAGCACGCCGGATTCATCGCCTACGGCGCGGAGTTTGCGGATGCCGGCATGGCTCATCGCATGATGCGCTTGCCGATCACGGTGCAGCACGCCGCCGCACCCGAGTTGCGCGATACCGGCGCACTCACGGCTGGCAATCGCGGCGAAATCGCCGCCACGCGTCTGCAACTGCTGACTGACACCCGACACCAACTACTGCTCTACATTCCCACCTTGGGCAACGACACCTGCACACACGCGGAGGAACTGGCCGCACTGCGCCGCATCGCCATCTCCGGACGCTCGGCGAGCATCCGCATCTTGCTGCACGACCCCGCTGCTGCGTTGGCCAACGACCATCCGCTGATCCCGCTGGCGCAACGTCTGTCCACCGCGATGCAAATTCGCACGCCGCTGGAAGCGACGGACCTGACGTACAACAGCGCGTATCTGCTCAACGACGCCGGCGGCTATCTGTACCTGCCGGACGCAAATCGGCCGGTGGGCCGCGCTGCACGTGACCGCCGCGCGGCGCAGGCGCCACTGCGCCAGCACTTCAACGAGGTGTGGGAGCGCTCCCAGCGCGCCACCATTCTGAACCCACTCGATCTATAGGTTTCCAGCCGAGTGCCGGACACATTTTGCACAATACACAGGGAAAACCGCCCGCAACGGCGCTTGGTGCGCGACGCGCATACGCCGCAACCAGCACTCGAAGTGTCAACCGGGTTGCCGCATCGCAGCAGGCGAAGGCTATAATTGACGGACTGACTCCAGCCGTCCACCTGAAACCTTGTCGACACCACATGTCGACGTACAACTGTGACTTTCAAGAGCCGCTGGATGGCTGCAAGCATCCCTTCCCTGCTGGTGGTGACGTGAGTACAAACCTAATTCGCGAGTTTTCCGAATCGTCCGCCCTGGCCGGCGGCAATGCCGACTACGTTGAGGCGCTGTACAACGCGTGGCTGACCGATACCACATCCGTATCGCCGGATTGGAGCCATTACTTCGATGGCTTCAAGGGCCGTGAGGCGGGCGACATTTCACCCGCGTCCGCGATCGCTCGCATTGAAGCGGCACAGCAGCAACGCGGATCGCGACAAGCCGCGGTACCGGTCAGCGATGAACATGCACGCAAGCAGGCTGGTGTGCTGCGCTTGCTTACGGCTTATCGCTCACGTGGACATCTTGCCGCCGACCTCGATCCACTCGGTTTGGCCGGAAAAATGCCGGCGCCGGATCTGGGCCTGCCATTCCATGGCCTGAGTGATGCCGATCTGGATACGGAGTTCGACACCGGCAACTACGCCGGTAACGGCCAGCGCATGAAGCTGCGCGACCTGCTGACACGCCTGCAGAAGACCTACGCCAGCACGATCGGCGCCGAATTCATGCACATCAGCAATCACGAGCAGCGCAATTGGATCTACACCCGCCTCGAGCGGGCTGCCGGCGACAGCGGCCTGGACAACGCCGGCAAGCAACGCGTGCTCGACGGCCTTACCGCTGCCGAAGGTCTGGAACGCTACCTGCATACCAAGTACGTCGGGCAGAAGCGTTTCTCGCTGGAAGGCGGTGACAGTCTGATCCCGATGCTCGACGACATCGTGCGCGCGGCAGGTGACAACGGCATCAAGGAAGTGGTCATCGGCATGGCCCATCGTGGTCGCCTCAACGTGCTGGTGAATATCCTCGGCAAGCCGCCGAAAACGCTGTTCGACGAGTTCGAAGGCAAGTTCGAACAACCGGACGACCCGGCGCACACCGGCGACGTGAAATACCACCTCGGGTTCTCCACCGACGTCAAGACGCCCAAAGGTGGCGTGCATGTAGCGCTCGCGTTCAATCCGTCACACCTGGAAATCGTCAACGCTGTCGTCGCCGGCTCGGTACACGCGCGGCAGACCCGCCGGCGTGACAGCGGGCACCGGCTGTCCATGGCCGTGCTCATTCACGGCGATGCGTCGTTCTCCGGCCAAGGCGTCAACATGGAGCTGATCAACATGTCGCAGGCGCGCGGCTTCAGGATCGGCGGTGCCCTGCACATCGTGGTCAACAACCAGGTCGGCTTCACCACGTCCAATCCGCAGGACGCGCGCTCGACCATGTACTGCACCGACCTTGCCAAGATGGTCAACGCACCGGTGCTGCACGTCAATGGCGACGATCCGGAGGCGGTGATCGAGGTCACGCGCCTGGCCTACGCATTCCGCGAACAGTTCCAGCGCGACGTGGTCATCGACCTGGTGTGCTACCGCCGTCATGGCCACAACGAAGCCGACGAGCCGGCCGCGACCCAACCGGTGATGTACAAGATCGTCCGCGCCCGACCGACCGCCCGCGACATATACCAACAGCAACTGGTCAAGCAAGGCGTCATTGCCGAAGGTGCGGCGCAAGTCCAGTTCGACGCCTATCGCAGTCGATTGGAAGCCGGCAAGGCGATGACCGACGTCGATCCCGCACCGGATCGCGACGGCCGGGTCGATTGGGCGCGCTTTACCAGTGGCAAACTTTCCACTCCAACCGATACCCGCGTACCCGAGAAGAAGCTGCGTACTCTGGCCGCGCAACTGCTCGCGATCCCTGCCGATGTGGACCTGCACCCGCGTGTGGCCAAGATCTACGAAGGTCGCCGCGGCATGCTGGCCGGTGAGCACCCCGCCGACTGGGGCTTTGCGGAAAACCTCGCCTACGCCACGCTGGTTGATATCGGTCACGACATGCGTCTGGTCGGGCAGGACACCAGTCGCGGTACGTTCTTTCATCGTCATGCTGTACTGCACGATCAAAAGGACGGCCACACCTACCTGCCGCTGGCCAGCATTCGTGCCGGCGCCGATGTCGAAGTGATCGATTCGCTGCTCAGCGAAAACGCGGTGATGGCGTTTGAATACGGTCACTCCACGACCGATCCGGATACGCTGAACATCTGGGAAGCACAGTTCGGCGACTTCGCCAACGGCGCGCAAGTGGTGATCGATCAATTCATCACTTCCGGTGAAGCCAAATGGAACCGCCTGTGCGGCTTGGTGCTGCTGTTGCCGCACGGCTACGAAGGCCAGGGCCCGGAGCATTCGTCGGCCCGGCTGGAGCGCTACCTGCAAATGTGCGCGATGGACAACATGTCGGTGTGCGTACCGACGACGCCGGCGCAGTATTTCCACATGATTCGCCGGCAGATGCTGCGTCCGGCCCGCAAACCACTGATCGTGATGACGCCCAAATCACTGCTGCGGCACAAGCTGGCGGTGTCGTCGCTGGACGAGTTGGCCAACGGCAGCTTCCAGTTGGTGATTGGGGAGTCGCGCAAGCTCGCAGCAAAGAAGGTCAAGCGTGTTGTGCTGTGCTCGGGCAAGGTGTACTACGACTTGCTGGAGCGCGCCACGAAAGACGCCTTGGATGAATTGGCGATCATCCGCGTGGAACAGTTGTACCCGTTCCCGCGCGTCGAAGTCAGCGCCGAACTGGACAAATACAGCGCGGCAAAAGAAGTGGTCTGGTGTCAGGAAGAACCGATGAACCAGGGTGCCTGGTTCCAGATTCGCCACCATTTGCAGGCGTGCATCAACAGCAAGCACCGCCTCAGCTACGCCGGGCGCACCCGTTCGCCGGCACCGGCCACCGGTCATCTCAAAACCCATGCCGCCGAACAGGCTGCGCTCGTCGAACAGGCGTTGGTTGCGCCGATCGGCACCGACTCATCTGCGGAGTAAGACCAGCATGTCTACCGAAGTCAAAGTTCCCGTCCTGCCCGAGTCCGTCTCGGACGCAACCATTGCCAGCTGGCACAAAAAGGTCGGTGAGGCGGTAAAGCGCGACGAGAATCTGGTCGATCTTGAAACCGACAAAGTGGTACTCGAAGTGCCATCGCCGGTGGATGGTGTGCTGAAGGAAATCCGCCATCAGGTCGGCGACGTGGTCAACGGCGAACAGATCATTGCGATCATCGAAGCCGGCGCGGCAGCTGCTACTCCAGCGCCAGCGCCAGCCCCAGCAGCAGCGCCGGCGCCAAAGACCACGGCAGCGGCACCCACCGCCAGCGCACCACAAGCGACGGCCAAGGGTGGCGATGACCTTTCGCCAGCGGGCCGGCGCGTGGCTACCGAAGAACATATCGACGCGTCCAAAGTGGCCGGCACCGGACGCGACGGCCGCGTGACCAAGGAAGATCTGATCAATTACGGCAAGGGCGGCAATGCACCCGCATCTGCTCCTGCTGCCAGTGCACCGACCGCCAAGCCAACCCCAGGCTCGCGTCCGGAAGAACGCGTACCGATGACCCGCATGCGCGCACGCATTGCCGAGCGTCTGATGCAGTCGAAGAACTCCATCGCCATGCTCACCTCGTTCAACGAGATCAACCTGCGCGAAGTGGTGAAGATGCGCAAATCGCTCGGCGAAGCATTCCAGAAGCAGCACGGGATCAAGCTTGGCTTCATGAGCTTCTTCGTCAAGGCTGCCGCCGAAGCACTCAAGCGCTATCCCTACGTCAACGCCTCCGTCGATGGCAATGACGTCATTTATCACGGCTATCAAGACATTTCCATCGCCGTATCCACGGAAAAGGGCTTGGTGACGCCGGTGCTGCGCGACGTGCAGGACATGAGCTTTGCCGATATCGAAAAAGGCATCGCCGATTACGCCACCAAGGCGCGCGCGAACAAGCTGTCGCTGGACGACCTGCAAGGCGGCACGTTCACCATCACCAATGGCGGCACGTTCGGTTCGCTGCTGTCCACGCCGATCGTCAACCCACCGCAGAGCGCGATCCTTGGCATGCACACGATCAAGGAACGCGCCATTGTCGAAAATGGCCAGATCGTTGCCGCGCCGATGATGTACATCGCGATCAGCTACGACCACCGCATCATCGATGGCAAGGACGCGGTGCTGTTCCTGGTCGACATCAAGAACCAGCTGGAAAACCCGCAGCGCATGCTGCTCGGTCTGTAACCTGATTGCGGCCCCTCGCAATCAGCAAACAGGTAATGAGGCTCTGGTGCCGGACGACCATTGAAACAATGATTGTCGAGTAGCCTTTTTCAGCACCAGGACTCATATCTGCTCTATCTGCGGGCGCCAGCTCGCCGCATAAAGGAAATATCATGAGCGACAAGTTTGATGTCATCGTCATCGGCGCCGGTCCGGCCGGCTATGTGGCCGCGATTCGTGCCGCGCAGTTGGGTTTGAAAGTCGCGTGTGTTGATGCATTTGTCGGCAAGGACGGCAAGCAGGCGCTTGGTGGCACCTGCCTCAACGTCGGTTGCATCCCGTCCAAGGCATTGCTGGACTCCTCGCGCCAGTTTTACAACCTGACCCACAACTTCGACGCGCACGGCATCACCGCCGACAACGCCAAGATCGACATCGGCACGTTCATTGGTCGCAAGGACAAGATCGTCAAGCAATTCACGGGCGGCGTGGCGCAGCTGTTCAAGGCCAACAAAGTCACTGCGTTCTTCGGCAAGGGCAAATTGCTCAAGGGTAATGAGGTGGAAGTCACCGCGGCTGATGGTTCCAGGCAGACGATTAGCGCGACGAATGTCATTCTCGCGTCTGGCTCCGTGCCCATTGAATTGCCGTTTGCCAAGTTCGATGGCAAGGCAATTGTCGACAACGCCGGCGCACTTGAATTCGCTGCCGTGCCAAAGCACTTGGCGATTATCGGTGCCGGCGTGATTGGCCTGGAGCTGGGCAGCGTGTGGAAGCGGCTTGGCGCCAAAGTCACCATTATTGAAGCGCTGCCGGACTTTCTTGGCGCCGCCGACGCGGATATCGCCAAGGTCGCCGCGCGCGAGTTCAAGAAGCAAGGCCTGGACATCAAGCTCAACGCCAAGCTCAGCAAGGCGGACGTGAAAAAGGACGGCGTGCACCTGGTCTACACCGACGCGGACGGCGAGCAGAAGCTCACCGTCGACAAGCTGCTGGTGGCGGTGGGTCGCCGCGCTTACACCGATGGACTGCTGGCGGACGACACCGGCGTAAAACTGGACGAGCGCCGCCGCATCATGGTCGATGACAACAATCACACCGGCGTCGATGGCGTGTGGGCCATTGGCGACGCCGTGCGCGGCCCGATGCTGGCGCACAAGGGCTCGGAAGAAGGCATTGCTGTCGCCGAGTGGATCGCCGGCAAGGCCGGTCACGTCAACTTCGACACCATCCCTTACGTCATTTACACCGAGCCGGAACTGGCGTGGGCGGGCAAGACCGAGAAGCAGCTGACCGAGGAAGGCGTGCCATACAAGGTGGGCGGTTTCCCGTTTGCTGCCAACGGTCGCGCCGTGGCCATGAACGAAGCAGTGGGTCAGGTCAAGATCATCGCGCACGCGGAAACCGACCGCATCCTCGGCGTACACATGATCGGCCCGGGCGTGTCCGAATTGATCGCCGAATGCGTCGTGGCGATGGAATTCAAAGGCTCGTCTGAAGATCTTGCGCGGATCGTGCACGCCCACCCGACGCTGTCCGAGACCGTGCACGAAGCCGCCCTCTCCGTCGACAAGCGCGCGATCCACAAGGGCAATTGAGGCCAAGGCGGTCTTGCTCCCCGGCTCGCATGCGGATGTGCGTCGGCACGTGCTCCGATCATGCCCGATGACGACGGCCCGCTCGTGTCGATACGGGCGAACCGTCGTATTTCCAACTTCCCGCAGGTGCCTGCTCCCGGGTGATGCTGTTACTCCAAGGGACACCAAGCAGCATCGCCCGCTAGCGGGCTCCTGGCGAATTCATCTGACACGGACACTCCATGCCTCAACCCACCGCTATCTGCGTCTACTGCGGCTCCAGCAGCGGCAACCGTCCCGAATATGCCGAGCTGGCGCGCGCGTTCGGTGCCGAGATGGCCCGTCGCGGCATCGCACTTGTCTATGGCGGCGGCAATGTGGGGTTGATGGGTGAAGTGGCCGATGCCGTGCTCGCTGGAGATGGCAAGGTCACCGGGGTCATTCCGCGGCAATTGGTCGAGCTCGAAGTGGCCCACCCCAGACTCACGGAAATGGTCGTGGTGGAAACCATGCACCAGCGCAAGACCCGCATGTATGAGTTGTCCGATGCCTTCGTCGCCCTGCCCGGCGGCTTCGGCACCATGGACGAGATGTTCGAGATGCTGACCTGGGCCCAGCTCGGGCTGCACCGTTACCCTTGCGGTTTTCTCGATGTGCGCAGCTACTACCGTGATTTACGCGCGATGATGACGCACATGGTGGACGAATCCTTCGTGCGCACCGAACAGCTCGAGAACCTCTGGTTCGGCGACAACATCGCCGCGTTGTTCGACTGGATGCACAGCTACAAAGGTAGCTACATTCCAAAATGGATCGACCACCGCAGCGTGCATGCCTGAACCAACACCCTGGAGATCAAGATGACTGCTTTCCGCGCGTTCCGCATCCACCATGATGACGCCGGCCACCGCGCCGGCATCGAAACGCTGGATACCGACATGTTGTCCCCAGGCGAGGTCCTGGTGAAGGTCGCCTACTCGTCCGTCAATTACAAGGACGCGCTGGCCGGTACCGGCACCGGCCGCATCTTGCGGCGTTTTCCACTCAACGGTGGTATCGACGTCGCCGGCCACGTGGTGTCATCCAGCGATGCGCGCTTCAAACCGGGTGCTGCCGTCTTGTGCACTGGCAGCGGGCTGTCCGAAACGCGCGACGGCGGACTGGCGGAGTACGTCAAGCTGGCCGCCGACAGCACCATTGCCCTGCCGCATGGGCTGGATCTGCGCGAAAGCATGATCATCGGCACCGCGGGGTTCACCGCCGCGCTCGCGCTGTGGCGCATGCAGAACAACGGCCAGACGCCGGCACTCGGTCCCATCGCGATAAGTGGTGCCAGCGGCGGTGTCGGCACCTTGGCCATCGACATCTTCAGCCGTGCTGGCTACACCGCGCATGCCATCAGCGGCAAACGCGAGCACTTCGACTGGCTGCGTCAGCTGGGCGCCAGCGAATGCATCGACCGCCACGCGCTGGTGTTCAGCACCAAGGCGATGGACTCCGCACGTTTCGGTGGCGCCCTCGACACGGTCGGCGACGGCATGCTCACTGGTCTGCTGCCGTTGATCGCGCCTGACGGCAACGTCGCGTTGTGCGGCAATGCCGGCGGCATGGCATTTTCCAGTACCGTCATGCCGTTCATCATCCGTGGCGTGAGTTTGCTCGGCATTGCCTCGGTGGCAACCGCACGCGTTACCCGCGAGCGCCTGTGGCAACTGTTGGCCGGCGCATGGAAGCCGCAGCACCTGTCACAGATCGCCACCAGCGAGGTGACGCTTGACGAGCTACCTGGCACTTTTACGCGCATGCTTGGCGGTGATTCGCTTGGCCGCACGCTGGTACGCATCGGTACGCGCTGAGCACGCGCTTGGAAGTACCGCCATCACGGCCTAGAATTGACTACCCGAAACGGAATTACGCTCTTATGGCTCGCATCCTGATCGTCGACGACTCCCCCTCACAACTGCTTGGTATCAAGCGCATTGTGGAGAAGCTCGGCCATGAAACACTTACCGCGGAAGACGGCGCAGCGGGCGTGGAAGCGGCCAAGCGGGAGAAACCTGATCTGATCCTGATGGATGTCGTCATGCCAAACCTCAACGGCTTCCAGGCAACACGCACCATCAGCAAGGATCCAGAAACGGCACACATTCCCATCGTGCTGGTCACCACCAAGGATCAGGAAACCGACAAGGTCTGGGGCATGCGCCAAGGCGCCAAGGCCTACGTGACCAAGCCGATCAAGGAAGATGAGTTGACCAAGACGCTGAAGGAACTCCTTCCACGCTGATCCGATACCGATGATCCAATACAGACGAAACGGCACCCCCTCGGTGCCGTTTCCAGTTCTGCGACGCACTATTGCCGCGGGTCAAAATCCTTGAACTGGGCATGCAACGCTGCATACGCTGCCTGCTGCGATTCGCTCTCGGCCAGTGGCGTGCGAATGGACAACTCGACCAGCTGATCGCCCGGATGTGCGCCCGGCATGCCCCGCCCTTTCAGCCGCAGCTTGCGTCCAGACTGCGAGCCAGCCGGAATACGCATATCCACTGCGCCGGCCAGCGTAGGCACGGCAATCGTCGCGCCCAACGCCGCCTCCCACGGCGTGATTGCCAGCACGTGGGTCACGTTGCGCCCATCCACGCGGAAGCGCGCATCATCACGCAGACCCACCTCGAGCAGCAGATCCCCACTGGGCCCGCCAGCCATACCGGCTTGGCCCTGCCCTGCCAGGCGGATGACCTGGCCGGATTGGATGCCTGCGGGGATCTTCACGTCCAGCACGCGCTCGCCGCCACTCGAGTCCTGCAACGTCAAGCGCGTGCGTCCGCCATCGAACGCGGTCTGCACATCAATCTGCACATGCGCCTGCACATCGCGACCACGCCGCGCGCGCGGCTGACCGCGTTGTCCGGCAGCCGCACCACGGCCAAACAGACTCTCGAAAAAGTCGCTGAAGTCACCGTCCTCGCCACCGGCAGAACCCTGGGCCTGCCCTTGCCAGCCTGGCGGCGGACGAAACTGCTCACCCTGACGATAGCCACCGGCGCGCAACTGATCATATGAGCGACGCTTCTCGGCGTCCTTCAGAACCTCGTTGGCCTCATTGACCGATTTGAATTTTTCTTCGGCACCGGCTTCCTTGTTCTTGTCCGGGTGGTATTTGCGCGCCAGCTTGCGATACGCCGACTTGATCTCGGCTTCACTCGCCTGCGGCTTGACGCCCAGAATGTCGTAATAGTCTTTGAATTCCACACTCGCTCCCGATCACCGGTAGTGCACGGCACAAAGCCGCCCTTGGCCGTGGACCATTATCCACGGCCAAGAGGTTTTATACCGCTTTATGCCTGGGCCACTGCGCGCTCAGTCGAGCGTTTTGATGGTGATCCGGCGCGGTGTGGTTTCCGGCTTCTTCGGAATTGAAATCTCCAGCACGCCATACCTGCCGTGTGCGCTGATGCCATCAGCGTCCGCGCTTTCCGGGAGCGAAAAGCGGCGATGGAATGTCCCGTACACCCGTTCCTGCCGAGTCAGTTTGTTGCCGTTTTCCTCACTATGCATGGCGCGCTCGCCTTTGATCGTGAGGATGCTCTTGTCCATGCTCACATCGATCTTCGCCGGATCAACGCCCGGCACATCAGCCAGAATCACGAAGCGCTTGTCCTCCTCGCGAATATCCACTCGCGGCGCCCATTGACTCGTCTCCACGGTGGACTGGTCGCTGTCGCCGGCCCCGAAAAAGCGCCCCAACGCCTGACGGACATCCTCGCCAGGACCGAAATCCGAATTCCATGCAAATGGACGATTGAGAGTCATCTCGTTATCTCCTCGAAAGTCTTGCGGCGCCATCGCCGCCCATAGCGAAGATAGGTTCTTCCCACACCAATTCAAGGCGAGTACATGCGGCAAGTCACCCTTGCGGAGCGCGCCGCTTCGCGGCAGTCACTCGCGCAGGGATCCCAGGCCGCGGCAGGACGGCGAGGAGCACCGAACGGGCGACGCGCCCCGTCAGGTCCGGCAGGAGTGTATGTAACCTATACGTTGCATTATGCAACCTATAGGTTCTATCATTGCATCCGACCACGACCTCAAGCGGACACAGCCATGCAAAGCGACGATGACCAGACTGGCAAGTTGATAAGGAACGAACGTCGCGGGGTGTGGTTGGCCCTGGCCGTCGTCGTCCTTTTGGCAGGAACCCTCATCGTCGGCAGCGACACCCGACGTGCGCTGCTGTCGGCACTGGCTATCGGCATCGTGTTTGCGGTCATCTGGTTGGGCCAGCAACGGACACGCGGCACGCAGGACACGATCCTGGCCAAGCGCGAGATCGTCGAGCAGGATGAATTGCGTCAAACGGCGGTCGGGCAGGCGTACAAGTGGGCGTTCCTCGTGGTGCTGACCGCATTGGCCTCGTTCTGCCTACTGAGCACGATCGTGACCATTCAACTGTCCAGCCAGATGGTGGCCGCGCTGACCGTTGCGCTTGGTGCGACTGTCTTCCTCGGCGTTTTCCTGCTGCATGATCGAGGCTGACAGTGGCGGGAGAACGATTGGCCAATCGTCTGAAAGTCGTACGCGCCGAGAAGAACCTGACGCAAGGCGCACTGGCGGATCTGATCGGCACGACGCGCAAGTCGATCAATGCGATCGAAATGGAACGGATGGTGCCTTCGACCTTGCTGGCGCTCAAACTGGCACGAGCGCTGGGCACCGCTGTCGAGCAACTCTTTCAACTCGCGGAACGGCAGGACTGAGTGCGCTGCGCACCGCTGCCACGCGCCTGTCCACAGGTCCTTGCGCGCAAAGAAAACCCCGACTCTGTCGGGGTTTTTCTGTTTCAGTTTGACACCTGACTCACTCGTCGCTGGTCGTCGATTCGATGCCAGGAACGCCGTCCTCGCCGTCGGACGGAACCGGCGTCTGATCGCCCTCGGCCTCGTCGCCACTTTCCTCTTCTGCATCCAGACGCATCACACTGACCAGCACTTCATCCGCAGGCAGCTTGATCAAGGTGACACCCTGTGTGTTGCGACCCAGTCGCGAGACCTCCGCCACGCGAGTACGCACCAGCGTGCCCTGGTTGGAGATCAGCATCAGCTCGTGCGCCTCGGTAACCTGCACGGCGCCGACCAACGCGCCGTTGCGCTCGGAGCACTGGATGCCGATCACGCCCTGGGTACCGCGACCTTTCTTGGTGAACTCGACCAGCTCGGTACGCTTGCCATAGCCACGCTCGGTCGCGGTGAGAATGTCGCCTTCTGCCGCCACGATCAGCGACACTACATGGGCTCCCTGAGTCAGACGCATGCCGCGCACACCCGCTGCCGTGCGGCCCATCGAGCGCACGGTGTTTTCGTCAAAGCGATTGACCTTGCCGTTGGAGGCGAACAGCAGGATGTCGCTGTTGCCATCGGTCAACGCGACATCGACCAAGGCATCGTCATCGCGCAGCTTGATCGCCAGCTTGCCCTTTTGCAGCTGGAACGCAAATTCGGTCAACGGGGTTTTCTTGACTGTGCCTTGCTGGGTAGCGAAGAACACGAACCGGTCCTCGCTGTATTCGCGAATCGGCAATACCGCCTGCACTTTCTCACCATCGGCCAGTGGCAACAAATTGATGATCGGCTTGCCGCGCGCGCCCGGACCGGCTTCGGGAATTTCGTAAACCTTCTGCCAATACACGCGACCGGTACTGGTAAACGTCAGCAACGTGTCATGCGTGTTCACCACCCACAACTGTTCGACGACATCTTCTTCCTTCAAAGCCGAGGCCGAGCGACCTTTGCCGCCGCGACGCTGGGAATGATAGGTGCTCGCCGGCTGGCGTTTGATATAGCCGGTGTGAGACAAAGTGACCACCATGTCCTCCGGCGCAATCAAGTCGAGGATGTTGAGGTCGTCCTTGGAGTGCTGGATCTCGGTGCGCCGAGCGTCGCCGAATTCGGTCTTGACCGCCTCGAGTTCTGCGCGGATGACCTCCAGCAGACGCGCCGGGTTCTCCAGAATCTCGATCAGGCCGCGAATGATATCGAGGATCTGCCGATATTCGTCAGAGAGCTTTTCCTGCTCCAACCCGGTCAGGCGATGCAGACGCATCGCCAGAATTTCCAGCGCCTGCGCTTCGGACAGCTGATAACCGTCGTCCTTCAGGCCATCGCGCGGGTCCATTGATTCCGGTCGCGATGCTTCTGCACCGGTGGCGGAAAGCAGCGCGCGCACCAAGCCCGCTTCCCAGTGCCGCGCGACCATGCGCTCGCGCGCCTCGGTCGGAGATGACGAGGTCTTGATCAACCCGATCATTTCATCGATGTTGGCCAGCGCAACGGTCAAGCCTTCAAGGATATGTGCCCGAGCCCTGGCCTTGCGCAAATCGAAGATCGTGCGCCGGGTGACTACCTCGCGGCGATGGCGAATGAACGCCTCAATGATCGGCTTCAGGCCCAGCAGTCGCGGCTGACCATCCACCAAAGCGACCATGTTGATGCCAAACGTGACTTGCATCTGGGTTTGCTTGAACAGGTTGTTCAACACCACATCGCCCATCGCATCCTTGCGGATCTCGATGACGATGCGCATGCCGTCCTTGTCCGACTCGTCGCGCAGCTCGCTGATGCCGCCGAGCTTCTTTTCCTTCACCAGCTCGGCGATCTTCTCGATCAGCCGCGCCTTGTTCACCTGATAGGGAATCTCGTGGACGATGATCGTCTCGCGACCGTTCTTCTCGGTCTCCACGTCGGCGCGCGCACGCACGAGAATGCGGCCACGCCCGGTGCGGTACGCCTCGACGATACCCGAGGCGCCATTGATGATGCCGTAGGTCGGGAAATCCGGCCCCGGTACATACCGCATCAAGTCCTCGACACTGAGGCTCGGATCGTCAATCAGCGCAATCGCAGCCGCGACCACCTCGGTGAGGTTGTGTGGCGGGATATTTGTCGCCATGCCCACCGCGATACCGGTCGATCCATTGATCAGCAGGTTCGGCACCCGCGCCGGCAGTACTAGCGGTTCGTGCTCGCTCTCGTCGTAGTTGGGTCCGAAATCAACCGTGTCCTTGTCGATGTCGGCGAGCAACTCGTGCGTCAGTTTGGACATGCGCACTTCGGTGTAACGCATCGCCGCCGCGTTGTCGCCATCGACCGAGCCGAAGTTGCCTTGGCCGTCGACCAGCATGTAACGCAACGAAAACGGTTGGGCCATGCGCACGATCGCGTCGTAGACCGACGCATCGCCATGCGGATGGTATTTGCCAATCACATCACCAACCACACGCGCCGACTTCTTGTACGGCTTGTTGTAGCCGTTGTTGAGATCGTTCATCGCAAACAATATGCGGCGATGCACCGGTTTCAATCCGTCGCGAACGTCCGGCAGCGCACGGCCGACAATGACGCTCATGGCGTAATCGAGATAGCTCTGACGCATCTCGTTTTCTATGGTGACGTGGATGATTTCTTTGGCGAGCTCTGCCATGAAGCGGGTTCCCTGCGAGCGAAAAAAAGGACGCTGCGGCTCGCCTCAAACGCATGCGCGCGCGCCCCGAAAACAACCGGGAAAGTGTAGCACGAACAAGCCCGAAAAGATAGTATTTAAGCCTTCTAATTCAATAGGTTACACGCGCCCTCCAAGTTTTGTGCGGAACCTCTTTTGCAGCCGTGTGCAAATCACCGAAGCGGGTCAATTCGGCATACCCAAAGGACGTTTGCTCAACGTCCTCCGCCAGCGACGAAATGATCGCACAGGGGCGTTGCCTGGAATGCCGGGAAACTGCCGTCAGCGACCAAACATGGCCTGCATCGAGATGCTGTTCGGATGCTCGAGCACACCGCGCTCGGTCACGATGACATCGATCAGCTCGGCAGGTGCGACGTCGAACACGGGGTTCCACGCCTGCGCCCCGGCGGCCACCGTGTGCACTCCGGCCACGCTGAGCAGCTCGGCCGAATCACGCACTTCGATGTCGATCTCTTCGCCACTGCCGGTCGCCATGTCTACCGTCGATGCCGGCGCCACCACCATGAACTTCACACCATGGTATTTCGCGGCAATGGACAACTGATAGGTACCAATCTTGTTGGCCGTGTCACCGTTCGCAGCAATCCGATCGGCGCCCACAATCACCCACTGCACCGCGCCGGACTTCATCAAATGTGCGGCTGCCGAGTCGGCAATCAATTGCGCCGGAATCCCATCGCGCATCAGCTCCCACATGGTCAGCCGCGCACCTTGCAACCACGGTCGGGTCTCGCCGGCATACACGCGATCAATCCGGCCAGTGGCGACACCCGCACGAATCACGCCCAGCGCGGTGCCGAAACCTGCGGTGGCCAGGGAACCGGTATTGCAATGGGTCAGCACGCCCGAACCGGGCGCCAGCAACGACGCACCCAACTCACCCATACGCCGATTGGCGGCCAGATCCTCATCCTGGATGGCTTGCGCCTCGCTCACGATAGCTCCCGCATCAGCGCCGGCGACAATACGCCGCTGCATGCGATCCAACGCCCACATCAGGTTGACGGCCGTGGGCCGCGCAGCGCGCAACGTGGCCAGCGCCATGTCCATTGGTGCGCCGCTTAGCGCGGCCAGTGCCACACCCCACGCTGCCGCAATGCCAATGGCTGGCGCGCCACGCACAGTCAGATCCCGTATGGCTTGCGTGACTTCCTCCGCAGTGCGGCATTCGATCCAGACTTCGTCCGCCGGCAGGCGACGTTGATCGAGCAGACGCAAACGATCGTCTTGCCATTGCACGGCACGAATATGGTCGTAGCGGTCGTAATCCATCGTCAATTTTTTACTCGACAGGCAAGCTCAGCAGCGCAATCGGCTCCACCAGGGAGCCGCTCGGGGTATTGGCACCGAAGCGCAGCAGCGCACTTCAGGCATCACCATCCACTGCAGCAGGTACAACAAGATGCCGGAGCCGCCGAACATCACAAGTAAAACCCGTGCCATACACACGCGCGTCGAACTCCAGCAATAGTGGTGCGCATACCGCTGCAAACTCCCACTAGCGAATGATCACCACGCGAACGACACGGTGTTGTCTGCATGCCAACCGTCGCACCGAACCGTTGTCACCTGCGCGCGTGCAACCATTGATGGATAGCGGGCGGCACCTCGCGCTGCGCACGACTGGACACGTAAATGCCGATGTGTCCGCCCTTGAACGCCAGCTGCGTGTAATCGGTGGTGCCTACGTGCTTGCCCAATGCACGTGCCGCGTCGGGTGGTACCAGATGATCCTGTTCGGCAAAGATGTTCAGGACTGGTTGCGTGATCATGCCCAAGTCTACCGGTTGGCCGCCGATCGTGAGCGTGCCTTTCACCAGCTTGTTGTCCTGATAGAAATCCTTGATGAACTCGCGGAATGCCTCCCCCGCCTGATCCGGCGAATCGAAGATCCAGCGCTCCATGCGCAGGAAATTCTCCAGCTCCACCGGCTGGTCCAGGATGTCGACCATGCCGATGTATTTCTGCTGGTTCAAGCGTACCGGTTTCAACGTCAGATAAACGTAGTTCATCAAGCTGGCAGGGATGTTGCCCATGGTATCGACAAACAAATCCACGTCCATCTCACGACACCAGCTCGACAACATGTTGTCCGGCGTGTGGAAATCCACCGGGGTCACCATGGTGATCAGGTTTTTCACTTTGCCCGCATGCAGCGCGGTGTAGCACAACGAGAACGCACCACCCTGACAGATGCCCAGCAAATTGATCGCATCCAGCTTGTGCCGCGCCCGCACGGCGTCCACGCAACGGTCGATATAGCCGTTGATGTAATCATCCAGGGTCAGCCAGCGATCCGCACCGTCGGGATAACCCCAGTCGATCAGGTACACGTCCTCGCCCTGCTCCAGCAGGTTGCGCACCATCGATCGGTCGGCTTGCAAATCAGTCATCCACACGGTGTTGACCAGCGCGTAGACAATGAGCACGGGCGTTTTCGCACTGGGCTTGCCGTGGCCAGTGAAATGCCACACTTGCAGTTTGTCTTCGCTGTACACCAACTCACGCGGCGTGTTCGCGTACTCCGGCTCATGCATGCCACGCAGGTGGCCCATGCCGGCCGCCAACTTGCGCTGGAACGTCGCAATTTCAGCCAGCGTCTTGGCTGGATCGATGCGCAATGGTGTGTACATGCTGGCTCCTTACTTGCGCTTGCGTGATGGGGTACGCGACGTGCTTGCCGCACGCGTCTTGGCGGGCGTAGTGGCAGGCTGGCGGCGCGCGGTCTTGGTCTTGGCCGCAGCGGTCGTGGTTTTCGCCTTCGCCGGTCGCTTGGCCGCAACCACCTTGCGACCGCTCGCGGCCGGTTTGCGTGCAGGCACCGGCGACTTGCGCGCCGATTTAGCTGGACTCGCTGCAGCCACTTTCTTCGCCGGCTGCGTAGCTGCCTGCGCCGCAAACTGGCGTTTGAGCGCGTCCAGCTCCCGACGCAAGGCCTCAATCTCGGCAGCCGAGGCCGCTGGCGTGCCTCCGCCAGCGCGTACCTCACGGCGAACAGCCTGCAAGCGCTGGCCCAGGCTCGACACCTCACTGCGCGTGGGTATACCCAACTGCAGGCACGCCGCCTCGGTATATTTTTGCTGCAACTGGCGCACGTGCATCTGGGTGTTGACCATCTCGCCGTAAGCCGTGCGGAACTCGTCGGTCAGCGCGATCTCGGCATAGGCCTCCTCGCTGGCGTCCACCCACAAATCGTACAACCCCTTGAGCGACTCGATCTGACGGCCAGGCTCGGCGTGTTGCGCCAGTTTGTCCTGCAAACGCTCCATGCCCTGCGCGCTCGCACGCTGAAGCAAAGTTTGATAGCGCGCTGTGGCCTGCGCCGAACCCAGCATGGCTTGGGCCAATGCCTGCTGCTGCATGTGCTGCTCGCGATCCATGCCAAATGCCGGCGTCGGTGCGGAAGACACCGTGCCAGCGCCGAGGCCAGTGTGCTGCATGGCTTGCAACCACTCCTGCCACTGCCCCGCAAAACCCTGCGCGCCCGCACTGTCAATGCCGGCAAACGCCTGGGCGAATGGTTGGTTGGCGCCGCCGAACCACTGCTGCATCTGTTGTTGCCATCCAGCGCCGGGCGTTGCAGCAGTGGCCGTCGTACCTTGCATCCAGTTCAGATAACCCTTGATGCCATCGAGCGTACGCTCCAACGTTTCATTGGCCGAAGTGGCGCCGCCGGCACTTTGCTGGAAGGCGCCCTGGGGTGCCGAGGACTGCTGCATTTGCCGAGTCCACGCGTCCCACGACTGACGCGCCAGTGCTTGATAGTCGTGCATAAAATCTGATGTCGGGTCGGCCATACGCAGTTCCTCGTCCGTGGTGACAGGTCATCGTAGCAAAAGCGCCCGCCAGCGTTTGTTTATGCCAGTACGCACAAGGCCCGGCGACGAGCCGAGCCTTGTGCTGTGACGCGGAAAAACCAACCGTACTCAGACGCTGGCCGCTTCCTCGGCAGTGACCGCCTTCATCGACAAGCGGATGCGACCTTGCTTGTCCACTTCCAGCACCTTGACCTTGACCATGTCGCCCTCATGCAGTTTGTCGGACACCTTCTCGACGCGCTCGTCGGAGATCTGCGACACGTGCACCAGACCATCCTTGCCCGGCATGATCGTGACGAATGCACCGAAGTCCATGAGCTTGGCCACCTTGCCAAGGTAGATGCGACCCGGCTCGACGTCGGAAACGATCTGCTCAATCCGCTTCTTTGCCGCTTCCGCTGCCTCACGATTGACGGAACCCACGACCACGGTACCGTCATCGCTGATGTCAATCGTGCAACCGGTCTCTTCGGTGATCGAGCGAATCGTGGAGCCGCCCTTGCCGATCACTTCGCGGATCTTGTCCGGGTGGATCTTGATGGTCAGCAGACGTGGTGCGTACTCGCTCATCTCCGAGCGTGCCTCCGTCAGGCACTTCGCCATTTCACCCAGGATATGCAGGCGGCCGCGCTTGGCCTGCGCCAGCGCCGTGCGCATGATCTCTTCGGTGATGCCATCAATCTTGATGTCCATCTGCAACGCGGACACGCCGTCGGCCGTACCGGCCACCTTGAAATCCATGTCACCCAGATGATCTTCATCACCAAGAATGTCGGTGAGCACGACAAAGTCGTCGCCTTCCTTCACCAGGCCCATGGCAATACCAGCCACCGGCGCCTTCAACGGCACGCCAGCATCCATCATCGCCAGCGACGAACCGCATACTGAAGCCATTGACGATGAACCGTTCGACTCGGTAATTTCCGAAACCACGCGAATCACGTATGGAAACTCTTCGATGCTGGGCTTCACTGCCATCACGCCGCGCTTGGCCAGGCGGCCGTGGCCAATCTCGCGCCGCTTCGGGCTGCCGACGCGGCCGGTCTCGCCAACTGAATACGGAGGGAAGTTGTAGTGGAACAGGAACGGGTCTTTCGACTCGCCTTCTGGTGCATCAATCAACTGCGAGTCGCGCGTCGTGCCCAAGGTCACCACGACCAGCGCCTGAGTTTCACCGCGGGTGAATAGTGCGGAACCATGCGTGCGCGGCAGCACACCAATGCGCGCGCTGATCGCGCGCACATCGTCAAGCTGACGGCCATCCATGCGCACCTTGGTCTTGAGCACACCATCGCGCATCGTGTGGTATTCGACCTCTTCGAACGCGACAGCAATGTCGCCATCGCTCCAGCCATTGGCCGCTGCCGGTTCGGCGAGCGCCGCCTTGACGTCATTCTTCAAAGCGCTGACCGCGTCGCGGCGCACCAACTTGTCGAGAATGTGGAATGTCTCGGTGAAGCGTGCGCCACCCGCACTGCGGACGGCATCGAGCAACGCCGTGTTCACTGGCTTGCCTTCCCACTTGAAGATTTTGCGACCGGCCTCGGCAGCGAAGGCATTGATGGTGTTGATCGCCACCTGCATCTGCTGGTGGCCAAACACGACCGCGCCCAGCATCACGTCTTCGCTGAGCAGCTTGGCCTCGGACTCGACCATCAACACCGCTTTGCTGGTACCGGCAACGACCAGATCCAGATCAGAGTGCTTCAGCTCTTCAGCCGTCGGGCAAAGGACATACGCGCCATTGACGTAACCGACGCGAGCCGCGGCAATCGGCCCCTTGAACGGCACGCCCGCCAGCACCATCGCCGCCGAGGCACCCAACAATGCCGGAATGTCGCCGTCAACTTCCGGGTTCAGCGACACCACGGTCGCGACCACTTGGACTTCGTTGCGGAAGCCGTCCGGGAATAGCGGGCGCAGCGGACGATCGATCAGGCGCGAGGTGAGCGTCTCTTTCTCGGTCGGACGACCCTCACGCTTGAAGAAGCCGCCAGGGATGCGGCCGGCCGAATAAAACTTTTCCTGATAGTCAACGGTAAGCGGGAAAAAATCCTGCCCCTCGCGTGCTTTCGCGGCCGCCACCACCGATACCAGCACAACAGTGCCACCCATGCTGACGATGACAGCACCGGATGCCTGGCGGGCAATTTCGCCCGTCTCCAGTGTGACTTCGTGACTACCGTACTGGAATGACTTGGTTACTTTTGCCACTGCGATTCTTCCTATGTGTTCAGGAGTGCGGCCATGGATGGCCGCTTTTGGACCTTCGCGTGCAACTGCGAACGCGCGAATTACCGCCGCAGGCCGAGACGCTCGATCAGGGTCTGATAGCGCGCAAGATCGCGATCCTTCAGATAGCTGAGCAGGCGCTTGCGCTGGTTGACCAATTTCAACAGACCACGGCGGGAATGATGATCCTGCTTGTGCTCCTTGAAGTGGCCGGCCAGATGATCGATGCGGGCGGACAACAGTGCCACCTGCACTTCTGACGAGCCGGTGTCATTCGGCACACGGCCGAAATCAGCAATGATCTTGCCGGTTTGTTCTGCGGTAAGAGACATGGATATGGATTTCCTTGAAAGACGACGCGAAGCTTGCGCTTGCGTCCTCGCAATGAGGCAAGCGCAAGCTTCGTCTGGATGGGTGCGGAATCGGTGAAAGCGTTGAAATAACCTGTCTATTCTACTGAGCGGAGTGGTGTTTCAACAAGGGCGGCAGCACCCGGCACGGCAAACTGCGGATCTGGCGGCAGATTGAAACCACGCACGATCTGCGTCCGCCCCTGCGTATCAACCTCAAGCACCGCCAACAACGCGCCATCACTGGCAAATGCGGCGCAGCACCC
>CAJDTO010000023.1_pt1 | contig 21966 bp, 22 predicted proteins | sample 7389821 | NCBI WGS metagenome assembly CAJDTO01 (sample SAMEA7055651, study PRJEB34461) | soil metagenome | biome: terrestrial ecosystem; feature: Peninsula; material: soil | place: Antarctica | collected 2016
CTGCGCGGAGTTCTTCTCCGGGTCAACATCCGGATAGACCTTGGCGATCTTGCCTTGCGGGTTGATGAGAAACGTCGTGCGCTTGGCGTAATGCATGCCAAGGTGCGAGGTGAGTACGCCGTAACGTGTCGCTACGGAACGATCCGCATCGGCCAGCAGTGGAAACGGCACATGGTATTTCGCCGCGAATTCGGCGTGCGATTTCACGTCGTCGAGACTCACACCAACGACTTGCGCGCCGGCTTGCCGGAGCTTGGCAATGTCATCGCGAAACGTGCACACCTCGGTCGTGCAGCCCGGGGTGAAATCCTTCGGATAGAAATACAGCACGAGCCATTGACCCTGAAACTCGGCCGGCGTGTGCCAGTGACCGTTCTGATCCTGCAGGCGGAACGTGGGCGCGGCTGCACCCACTTGCGGCGCGGCAGCAAACGCCGGAGCCATCAGCGCGCATGACGCCAGCAGTGCGCTCAACCAGGGAAAACGGCGCATGGGGAATCTCCGCTGAGTGGGGTTGATCGAGTTTAGTCGCAGTGTCTGCGCGGCACACACACCTTGTGGGCCGCTGAAAGCAGCGAACGCGACAAACGCCGCGCACCGCAGACAGCAAGAAGGCGCCATCACGGCGCCCTCCTGCAATCAGCTACGCTATCAAGGAATCATCAACGCTTGCTGATGGTGAACTTGCCGACCGAAACGCCGAGATTCACACCCTCACCGGTACCGGCCAATGCCAGTGACGTGGTGCCCTTGGTCAGTACCTGGGCTTGCGAGCTCTTTACCACTCCGGCTTCCGCACCGGCCTGCACATAATCGCCAAATACCTGGCTGATGTTGTGCACATTGCTGATCTCACCCTTGCCATTGTTGATGCGGTATTTGCCAGCGGTGAGCCCACCGCCGACCACATCAATCTTCACGTTGGCGCGTTGACCGTTACTGCACGTGATCGTGCCAGTGCCCTCGGCATGTTTGTAGATCAGCGACCAGCCGGCCAAGTTGTACGTCATATCGCACTTCACGGTGGCGTCCGCCGCCCGCGCAGTGCTGACGGGCAGCGCGGTTGCGGCTGCACACGCCAGCACCAAGGCGGCCATTCCAAATGCATGCTTGATCATCGTTTTCTCCTGTAGGCTGTGTGCGACCACCGGCCGTGAGGCCACAGTCGATCGCGTCGTTTCAGAGTGAGCAAGGGGTCGTGATGGCGACGTGCAGACGCATTCGCTGCATTCATCTTCGTACCGCACAAGATGCCACGCCGGGATTCGTTCGCCTGCCGCACGCGGGTGCGCCGCGCGCGACATCGCACGGCTGCACTAGACTCAGGTCATCCTTCACCGCGCGAGCGTTGAGCAAGGCATGGTCAAGTACACGCTGGTCGGTTACGACGGTTCTGATGCGTCACGCCGCGCGTTCCAGTTTGCGGTGGACATGGCGCGCAGCAGCGGTGGCCGCGTGCGTGTGGTGTCCGTGCTGCAAGTGACCGAGAGTGGGGCCGATGTCTGCGCGTTGATGATGGCCGACTCCGGTGCCGAGCGTTTGCGCGCGCTGCTCGACGAGTTGACCGCAATGGTCCCCGAAGCCGCCACCCTGATCGATGTGGAGCTGCTCCACGGCAGTCCCGGCGACGTGTTATTGAGCCAGATCACGCAACACCATGTGGACCATCTGGTGATCGGCCACACCGCACGCGGAGCGCTCGCGCGCTGGCTGCTGGGGTCGGTATCCACCAACGTGCTGGCCCGGGCGCAGGTACCGGTAACGATCGTGCCCTGAGCCGACGCCACGGCATATGCTGGCAACGAACCGCCCCGCCTGCACGCAGGAGGACACACGCATGGGCCATCCCACCGATCTGCCATGGACACTGGAAAGCCTCGACTTGGGCCGTATCGACCATGCGCGCATCCGCAACGACGAGGATCTGTTCTTTCTGCTGTGCAGCGCGTCGTTTGTGGAAAGCGGCTCGGATCTGTATTCGCAAAATCTGATCGCGCATTTCGCCGGCGACGCCGAATTGCAACACTGGCTGGACGCACACTGGCAGCACGAGGAGTTGCAGCACGGTCGAGCGCTGGCTGCTTATGTGCGCACCGTGTGGCCGAAGTTCGACTGGGAGCGCGGCTTCAACGCGTTCTGGAAAGAGTACGGCGCGGTGTGCACCGCCGAGCAGCTGGAACCTCGACGCGGACTGGAATTGGCCGCGCGCTGCGTGGTCGAAACCGGCACCGCCAGTCTGTATCGCGCACTCCACGAAATCACCACCGAGCCGCTGTTGAAAAAGCTGACGACGCACATCAAGTCCGACGAAGTGCGTCACTTCAAATACTTCTATCAACACTATCAACGTTATCGCGAGCGCGAGCATTTCCCCCGTCGTCAGGTCCTGAGCGCGATCGTACGCCGCGTGCGCGAGGTCAAAAGCGAGGACAGCGACATCGCGCTACGCCACGTGTTCAATGTACGCTACCCCGAACAACGCGGCGACGAGGCCGCCTTCCGCCGCACAAGCAATCACGCCCAGGGTCTGCTGCGCCGACACATCCCTGCACAGATGACGGTGAAGATGCTGCTCAAACCGCTGGACCTGCCAGCGCGCCTGCAGGACACGCTGGCACGCCCGCTCGCGTTCATCACCGAACACCTGTTTCTGCACTGAGGCGACGACGCCGCGCGATCAGCTGTGCGGCGAGGTTTCCACTTCACGCGGCTCGGCTTTGATCTGCCGCTGCGTCTGCTCGGTCGCTTTCAGCCGCTTGATATCCAGCGGGCGGATCTGCGTAATCGTGCACGGAAAACTGCCGCGGCCGGTCAGCACCCTGTCAAACCGGATCGACACCTGGTTGAGGTTGGAAGTAAGTCCGATCGCCGGTGTGAACGCCAGACCCTGGCAGCCACCATCCACATTCAGCAACCACGCTTCGTTCGGCCGCGTATACACCGCCAACACTTTGTCGCCCAAGGGCTCCCACGAGTACAGCGTAAAGAACCGAAAGTTGTTCACTGGTACGCCTGCCGCTGCGGTGTACGCCGCCAGACGTTCGACTTGGCGCTGCGCGTACGGCACGCTGCTGCACGCGCCGAGCGCACACGCGCCGATCGTGATCAGAAGAAACTTGCAGGGTGTCATGGCATTGCTCCCGCGCCGTCTTTCACTGTAGGCGGCGTTCATGCATGGCTAACGCAGCGCACGCAATACGGTTTACCGCGCCTTCTGCGTGTTCAACGGGCTCCACTTCGCCGGATCAAAGCCACCCACTTCATACACCAACGTCTGCTTCTTTTCGCCGTCGACCAGCGTGACGTCAATGTTGATCTTGTGCGACTTGCGCAGCATGGCGATAAAGCCCTTGTCGTCACGCAACATCAGCGCAGGCTCGCCGGTGGACGGAGCGAACGCCTTGATGCCCACGTTCTTGCCATCCACCGTCAGCGGCAACGTGCACGTGCCACGACACACAAAACCATGTCCGCTGCCATACAGAAATGCGCTTTGTCCCCACTGCGTATGCCGGCGCAACACCAGTTGCACAGGGCCAGCGGTGCCGGGCTGGCTGTTGCGAATGGTCGCCGTAGACTGCGTGCCGCCGGCCATCGGCGCCACCTGGTACCACCACATCGCCGCCAAGCGGGCTTTTTCGCTGTTGTCCTTGTAGCGCGCCTCGATCGCCGGCAAGGTCTGCTGCACTTCCTCGGCTGCCTCGCTGTGCGGGAAGCGACTGACGATGTCCTTGCCCATCGTCACGGCCATCTCGTCGTTGTTGATGCGCAACAACTGTCGATAAGTTTCCAGATTGGTGTTTGCCGTGGCCGCGTCAGCCTGTGCCTTCGCCGCTGCGGGAGCTGGCGTGGGGCTTTGCGGCGAACAACCGGCAACCGCCAATGCGCTACACATCACGGCCGCGACAAAACCATCGCGCAAGGAAATCATGGGCAGTCACCATCGGCAGGACAGGCGACAAGCTTGAAGCGAGCAGCCATCGCAGCGCAACTGCCAGTGCATTTGCCGACAGCGCCAATACACTCGGGTCGATTCGGACCAACATGGAACGCCTTGCCACCATCCCGCAGCCACCTGTAACTGCGTTGCAACAGCGATCGACCGCACGCGTCGGTCACCGTCATCCGTTCAAGTCTCACTGCCCATCGCCGCATCGAGATGCTCGACGCGAGCAATCTCATCGAGCCACACGTGCTGAGTCCACCCGTGCACGTCGGGACGTTCAAGCTTTACTTCGGCGTTGATACCTTCGCGCTGTTGCGGGTCGCGAAACACCTGTACGTTGGGCCGGACGCTGACTACGCCGTCACACGCGCGGCCATCGCGCATCAACAGCACAACTCGGCCATTGGCCGGCAGTTCGGCGATCAGTGCTTCCAGGCGCTGGATATCTGCTTTCTCGGTGTATACCCGCGTTGCTTCTCTGCTCATGTTGTCCACCTGCGTCGAAACGAGCACATCAGACGCTAGGCGCGCCAATGGCAAATTCGCGTCAACACAACGTGACGTACAGCCCTGTCCCGTGCTCGTGCTCGTGCACCTGCGCCAATGGCCACGTGCAACAGCTATCCTTGGCGGGTTATCGCGTGTTGCGCCAGCGTGCGAGTGGCTGATGGATCCCATGGCGCAGCTCACCCAGGGATTTCCGGTGCTTGCCCAATCGCCCCACGAATTTCTCGCCGCGTTTGCGGCGCTCCCCGCACCGTGTCAGGCTCCGACCGCACGCGCGGCGTTCATGGTCGCACCGGCAGATTTTTCGCTGGCTGCGGAATCGGCACGTGACAACGGCTACATGGACCTGACCGTGGCAGTCGATCCGTTGCGTGCCTTGGCCGAGCACAGCGCACTGGCACAAGCCCTCCGCGCTGACTGTCCGGTGATCACTTTTCCCGGGGATCCGGCCACCCCTGACGCGATCTTTCCAAACAACGTGTTTGCCACCGCATCGGGCCGGTTGATCATCGGTCGCATGCGCCATGCCGTGCGTCAGCGCGAATCCGCACGTGCCGACATCCACGCATTCTTCGGCGATGTGCTGGGTTACGACGAGATCGACTTGTCCGGTTGCACCGACGTCGTGGCGGAGCTGACGGGCGCATTGGTCATCGACCGCGCGCGCGCAGTTGGCTACTGCGGCTTGAGCGAACGCTGCAACCTGGCAGGCGCGCAAGCCATGGCCAAGGCATTCGATCTGAGCCTGATGTTCTGCTTCGACCTGGCCGCCAGCGAATACCACACCAACGTCGTGCTGTCGCTGCTCGCCAGTCGCGCGGTGATCATCGCCGCCGACGGCTTTGCCGACCCCGCGGTACCCGCCGCGATCGCCAGCGCCTACGGCAACCGTGCGGTCTGGCTGACGCCGGCACAAAAACAAGCGTTCGCCGCCAACGCGATCACCTTGTCTGGTGAGCGCGTATGGATGAGTGTCACAGGGTCGCGTGCACTCACTGAGGAACAGCGTGCGGCGCTCGCCGAATACGGCTTCACCATCGGCAGTGTCGAACTCGGCGAGATCGAGAAGGCCGGCGGCAGCCTGCGCTGCTGCGTCGCCGAGATTTATTGAACCCGCACGTCTGGCGCGTATGAGCCCGCTTTTTTGGAGGGTTGCATGATCACCGTTCATCATCTGAACAACTCACGCTCGCAGCGCATCCTGTGGTTGCTGGAAGAACTTGGCGTGGTGTATGCCGTCAAGCGCTATGAGCGCGACCCGAAGACCATGCTGGCGCCGTCCGAGCTCAAGCGCGTCCACCCGCTGGGCAAGTCACCGGTCATCACCGATGGTGAGCTCACCTTGGCGGAGTCCGGCGTGATTATCGAATACCTCGCCGATCGCTACAGCGCTGGCGTGCTGATCCCGCCGGCCGGCACGCCCGAGCGCTTGCGCTGCAACTATTGGCTGCACTACGCCGAAGGCTCCGCCATGCCGCCACTGCTGCTCAAACTGATGTTTCAACGCGTGGCCAGTGCGCCAGCGCCATTCTTCATCCGGCCGGTAGCCAAGACCATTGCGCGCAAGGTGCAACGCATCTTCATCGATCCGCAACTCAAGCTGCACCTGGATTATCTGGAGAATGAGCTGGGCACCCACGACTGGTTCGTCGGCGATACCTTCGGTGCTGCCGATATCCAGTTGAGCTTTCCGCTGGAGGCGCTTGCGGCGCGCGGCGGACTCGGCGTACAGCAGCCGCATTTAAGTGCTTTCCTGCAGCGCATTCACGCCCGTCCGGCGTATCAACGTGCCTTGCAACGCGGCGGCGAGTACCAACTGGGTTGAATGCTACCGGCAGCTGAACAACGGGTGTGCCGTGCAGCGTGCGTCCACGCTGCACTCACGGCAGCGCTGGCAATGTTCAGGCCTGCACACTTGACAAGCGCAACCCAGCATGATGGCCGCAGCCGTGCAGGCGGCCGCTTGCAATCACCGCGATCATGGCGCCGATCGCGCCAGCCAACGATCCATCCAGAACATTCGGCGGCACGCCGCCCTGCGCACGTGAACACCGCACGAGGAGAGAGTCACTATGCGTCAACGCGATATAGAAACCCGGATTCAGGCCACCGCCGACCACGCCAGCGAGCGCGCTCGCTATTACGCCGACCAGGCGAGCAGCGGCGCCCAGTCACTCGCCGAGCGTGGTCGCGCGTTTGGCGCACGCTTCAGCAAGCGCGGCACAGGATACCGTCGCCAACTCGCAAACAAGGCCGAGGACTTCGCGGACGAAGCGAATTACCACTACCGGCGCATGCGGCGACAGGCATCACGCCATCCGGTTGCGGCCGTGGCGATTGTCGCTGGCACGATTGGCGCGTTTCTGCTGTTGAGTCGCGTGTTTCGCAGCGACAGCGACGAGGACTGAACCCACCGTCGGCGTGCGCCCGGATGCCCGGCGCGTGCGAACTGCCGGCAACGAAAAAACCACCATTTCGGCGGTTTTTTCGTTGATGCTGAACGAACGGGTGCCGATTACACCGTCATCGGGTTCGGCGCCTTCGGGTCGAGCTTGTAGTCCCGAATGGCGCGACTCACGTCTTTCGCGTTGACCTTGCCTTCCTGCGCCAAGGCGGCCAACGCAGCATGGGCAATCCAGTAGCAATCCACTTCGAAAAAATGCCGCAGATGTTCGCGCGTATCCGAGCGCCCGTACCCATCGGCGCCCAACGCCGTGAACCGGCGTCCGTCAGGGATGAACGCACGTACCTGATCGGCCACACCACGCACGTATTCGGTGGTGGCCACGACCGGGCCAGCATGGTCGGTCAGACACTGGGCGATATACGCCAAGCGCGGCGCCTTTGCCTCCGGATGCAGCCGGTTGTAACGCTCGCAATCGAAACCATCGCGCGACAACTCGCTGAAGCTCGGGCACGACCACACATCGGCCTTCACGCCAAAATCGGCCTCGAGCAGTTCAGCCGCCTGCAACGCTTCGCGCACCGACCCGCCTGCGGCCAGCAACTGCACGCGCGGCGCCTTGCTCTTGCCCTTGTCCTTGCCCGCATCGCGCAGCAGATACATGCCTTTGACGATACCGTCATAGCTGCCCTCGGGCATGTCCGGATGGGTGTAGTTCTCGTTGGTGGTGGTGATGTAGTAGAAGACGTCCCGCTGCTCCTCGTACATCTCCTTGATGCCATGGTGCAGCAGCACGGCTACCTCGTAGGAATAGGTCGGATCGTACGCCCGGCAATTGGGGACGGTACCCGCTACCAGTTGCGAAGTGGCGTCCGAATGCTGCAGACCCTCGCCAGGGAAACTGGCCCCGGCGGTGGCGCCGATCAGGAAGCCGCGCGTGCGCTGATCACCGGCGGCCCAGATCAGGTCGCCGACGCGGCGGAAGCCGAAGAACGAATAGAAAATGAAGAACGGCAGCATCGGCTGGTTGGATACCGAATAACTGGTACCCGCCGCAATCCAGGCCGAAAGACCGCCGGCTTCGGAAATACCCACCTGCAGCACCTGACCATCCTCGGCCTCGCGGTAGTACAGCAGCTGATCGGCGTCCTGCGGCTTGTATTTTTGTCCGAACGGAGCGTAGATACCGATCTGGCGAAACATGCTTTCCATGCCGAACGTACGCGCCTCGTCGGCCACGATGGGCACCACGTGCGGCGCCAGCTGCTTGTTGCGCAACAGCAGGTGCATGCCGCGCACCAACGCCATGGTGTTGCTGATCTCGCGCTCGCCGGTGCCCTTGGTGATCGACTCGAATTCCTTCAGATCCGGCGCGGCCAGCGAGACCGTGGACTTCTCGCGACGCTGCGGCAGGAAGCCGCCGAGTGCGCGGCGGCGCTCCAGCATGTATTTGATCTCGGGCGAATCCGCGCCCGGGTTGTAGTACGGCACCGACTCCGGCCCATCGCCTTCCAGTTGCTTGTTGTCAATGGGAATCTGGAAGCGATCCCGGAACAGCAGGATCGCGGCGTGGTCCATCTTCTTGGCTTGGTGGGCGATATTCATCGACTCACCAGCCGAGCCCATGCCGTAACCCTTGACGGTCTTGGCCAGGATCACGCTGGGCATGCCTTCGGTGTGTACCGCGGCGTGATAAGCGGCATAGACCTTGTGCGGATCGTGGCCGCCGCGATTCAGACGCCACACGTCGTCATCGGACAGGTTGGCCACCATCGCTGCAGTCTCGGGATACTTGCCGAAGAAGTGCTCGCGCGTATACGCACCACCCAGCGCCTTGCACGCCTGGTATTCGCCATCGACGGTTTCCATCATCAACTTGCGCAGCACCCCGTTGGTATCGCGCGCCAACAGCGGATCCCAATAGGAGCCCCAGATCAGCTTGATCACGTTCCAGCCGGCACCGCGGAACCCGCCCTCGAGTTCCTGCATGATCTTGCCGTTGCCGCGCACCGGTCCGTCGAGGCGCTGCAGGTTGCAGTTGATCACGAAGATCAGGTTGTCGAGCTTCTCGCGCCCGGCAACCGAGAGCGCTCCCAGCGATTCGGGTTCGTCGACTTCGCCATCACCCAGGAAGCACCACACCTTGCGATCAGATTTGGGTATCAGCCCGCGCGCTTCCAGATACTTCAGGAACTGCGCCTGATAGATCGCCTGGATTGGCCCCAGACCCATCGACACAGTCGGCACCTGCCAGTAATCGGGCATCAGCCATGGATGCGGATACGACGGCAAGCTGGGATGGTCGATAGTCTCCAGCCGGAAGTTGTCGAGCTGCTCCTCGCTCAGGCGGCCTTCCAGATATGAGCGCGCGTAAAGCCCGGGACTGGAATGGCCTTGATAGCAGATCAGATCACCCGGATGATTGTCCGAGGGTGCGCGCCAGAAATGGTTGAAGCCGACGTCATACAGCGTGGCCGACGAAGCGAAGCTGGCGATGTGGCCGCCAAGGCTGCCCGGTTTGCGGTTGCAGCGCACCACCATCGCCATCGCGTTCCAGCGAATCATCGAGCGGATGCGCCACTCCAGCGCCGCATCGCCCGGGCTTTTCGCTTCCTGATTCGGCGGGATGGTATTGACGTATGCCGTGGTTGGATCAAACGGCAAATAACCCCCCGAGCGACGCGTCGTGTCAACCATCCTTTCCAGCAGAAAGTGCGCGCGCCTGGTGCCGTCGTGATTCAGCACCGCATCGAGCGAATCCATCCATTCGCGCGTTTCAACGGGATCGATGTCCTGATCAAGGATGTCGGCGATCTGGTCCATGAGCATGTCTCCGCGGCGCCAGGCGGCGCCAGACTTCAAGGGTTTCCCGCCATTGGGGGCACGGCAGGATCAACGTCTCAGTTTAGCGGCTGCGCCGGATGCTCGCCAACCAGCTTGGCTGCGCGCGCATGGACCATGCGTTGTCCAGCCCGTACCGCGACGGAACGTTCGTCAAGGGGGACGAACAGCGACCCACCATGGATCACGCCGAACCGATTATTGGTGAAACCGCTGGGCGCCGTGTCGCGGCCGGTGAACAACAGCGCGCCACGCGTGCGCCGTTTGCGCGCCACCGCGCGACAGACGAACAGCGTGGTGCCGCTCTGGCGAGTGTTCAAGCCTGCTGGCGAATCCCCGCGCGAATCTGCGCTTCGACGCAGGCCACGGCGGTCATGTTGACCACGCGCCGCACTGTCGATTGCGGCATCAGAATATGTGCCGGCTTGGCGACACCCATCAGGATCGGGCCGATCACCACGCCGTCGCTGAGCATGCGCGTCATGTTGTAAGCGATGTTCGCCGCGTCCAGATTTGGAAACACGAACACGTTGGCCTTGCCCTGCAGTCGCGAGTTGGGGAAAAGCTGCTCGCGCAGCGCCGGCACCAACGCGGTGTCGGCCTGCATCTCGCCTTCCACTTCCAGATTCGGCGCACGGGCACGAATCAGCTCCAGCGCACAGTGCATCTTGCGCGCACCTTGCGTATCCCGGCTGCCAAAATTACTGGCTGACAACAGGGCGATTTTCGGCGTAATGCCAAACAGCTTCAGTCGAATGGAAACCTGCAACGTCGCCTCGGCAATCTGCTCGGCGCTCGGGTCGTCCTGCACATGGGTGTCGAGGAAAAAAAACGTGCCTTTTTCGGTAGCGACCGCGGCCATCGCCGACGGCTCGCTGACCCCGTCATCCATGCCGATGATGTTGCGGATATAGCGCAGCTTGCTCTTGTACTGACCCACCAGGCCACAGATCATGGCGTCGGCTTCGCCGCGCTCCACCATCAACGAAGCAATCGCCGTTGGCCGCGAACGCACTACCGCCTTGGCCATCGACGGCGTGACACCGTGACGCTCCATCAACTGGTGGTAGTGCTGCCAGTAGGCGTCGAAACGCGGGTCGGAGTGGATATTGCACACTTCCACATCCACACCCGGCTTGAGGCGCAAGCCGGCGCGCTTGATGCGCTTCTCGATGACGTCGGGACGACCGATCAGGATCGGCACAGCCAGACCCTGATCGACCACGGTCTGTACCGCGCGCAGCACCGTGTCTTCCTCGCCCTCGGCGTAGACCACCCGGCATGGCGCCGCCTTGGCCCGCTCGAATACCGGCTTCATCAACAGGCCAGTACGGAACACGAAGCTGTTCAGGCGATCATCGTAAGCAGCAAAATCGGTGATTGGCCGGGTCGCCACACCCGAGTCCATGGCCGCCTTCGCCACCGCTGGTGGCAACTGCAGCAACAAGCGCGGATCAAATGGTTGCGGGATCAGATAGTCGGCACCGAAACTTGGCGGCTTGCCACCGTACGCGCGCGCGCTGACGTCAGACGACTCGCGCCGCGCCAGCGCGGCAATGGCCTTGACGCAGGCCACTTTCATCGCCTCGTTGATGACCGTGGCCCCAACATCCAGGGCACCGCGGAACAAGTACGGGAAGCACAGCGCATTGTTGACTTGATTGGGATAGTCCGAGCGCCCGGTGGCCATGATGCAATCGGGACGTACTGCCTTGGCCTCCTCCGGCGTGATCTCCGGGTTGGGGTTGGCCAACGCAAACACAATCGGCCGCGCCGCCATCGTGGCCAGCATCTGCGGCTTGAGGATGCCGCCGGCGGACAAGCCCAGAAAGATATCCGCGCCGTCGACAATTTCTCCCAGCGTGCGTTTGGGCGTATCACGGGCATAACGCTGCTTGTCCGGATCCAGATCTGTGCGCTCGTTGTGCAGCACACCATTGCGATCCAGGGCCAGAATGTGCTCGGTCCTCACGCCCAGCGCCACCAGCATGTCCAGACAGGCGATACCCGCGGCGCCAACGCCGGTCGTGGCCACCTGCACGTCTTCAATGCGCTTGCCGACCACCACCAGCGCATTCAGTACGGCCGCACCAACGATGATCGAAGTGCCGTGCTGGTCATCGTGAAACACCGGGATCTTCATGCGCTCGCGCAGCTTGCGCTCGACGATGAAACACTCCGGCGCCTTGATGTCTTCCAGATTGATGCCCCCAAACGTCGGCTCGAGGCTGGCGATGATCTCGACCAGCTTGTCCGGATCACTCTCGTCAATCTCGATGTCGAACACGTCGATACCGGCAAATTTCTGAAACAGGATGCCCTTGCCTTCCATGACCGGCTTCGCCGCCAGTGGCCCGATGTTGCCCAGACCCAACACCGCCGTGCCGTTGGAGATCACCGCCACCAGATTGGAGCGTGCGGTGTATTCGGCAGCCGAGGTGGGATCAGCAACGATCGCGTCGCACGCTGCTGCCACCCCGGGCGAGTACGCCAGCGACAGATCGCGCTGAGTCAGCAGCGAGGTAGTCGGCGTGACCTTGATCTTGCCCGGATGCGGCAGACGATGATATTCAAGTGCGGCAAGACGCAATTCTTCGGAGAGAGCCATGAATGTACTTTTTCGATAAAGGATAGGCGTGCGTCAGCACGGCTGCTGGCACCTCCTGATGTTAGCACTGGCACCACGTCTGACCCGTAGTCAGGCATCGCGCGACCACGCGAGAGAGTCGACCTGATCCATGGCAATGCCGTTGATGAATACGGAGAACGCAAGCTTGCCGGCGAGGCCGTGTACATGCTGCATCCATGGCGGTAGCCAGCGCGGCGGCAAGATCGCGCCGCTGACAAAATGTGCCTGCAAGGTCATCACGTCGTGCAGCGCGAGTTTGCCGGCAAACAAATGGCGCAACAGATCCATCCGTCGCTGCTTGAACGCCCAGCGGAAAAACGTGTGCACGGTGAGCAGGCCCGACAGATACACGTTGTCCTTGGCAAACGCCGCACCGCCGGTCAACGGCACGCCACGAAACACGCGTTGCGCCGAATGAAAACTGTCGGCCACGTTCTGTCCGCAATCACTGAAAAAGCGATACACCTGCACAAAATCAGCGCCATTCAACGCCATGTCGATCGCCACGATGCGCAGGCTGATCCGCTTGAGCCGGGTAATGTCGATCACACCGGACATCAACTCGGCAAACATCGCCAACCCTTCCTGCGTCGCGGTGACCCGCGGCGAGGTACGTGCAAGGGAAGCCAGCAGCGGTTGTCGGCGACCATTGAGCGCCGTGAGCGAGTGCACAAACGCTTCGTGCGCGAGCAACTGGTGGCGGTCGTACTCACTGAAGCTGGCGCCGCCGCGCAAGCGGATACGTGTGGCTCCAGCCGCAGCCTTGGCGGTGAGTTCGGGATCAATCTCGACGGCGATCACCCCCTCACCAAAAAATTCGGCAAGCGTGGCTGACAGATCGGCGCGCAACATCTCCACCGGCATGTCGTCAAACGCCTCGTCGGCCAGCAGCCCGGCACCCAGTTCGTCAGCCAGTTCAATAAAATAGTGCGCCGCATCGAGGTTGCTACGCTGGCTGCCGGGGATCAGATCCAGCGGACGGCCATACAACGCAATTGACGGCGCCGTGACCCCGGCGGTGCCAACCGCCTCCAGCATGAGCGCAGCGGTGTGCCAGGATTCGGCGGTGCGCCGCAAGTAGTCCGCCAGCGGGTCTACATCCTGTTCATCCACGCTACTGGTAGCGGCCACGATCGCCGCCAGTTCGGCGCGCGCCACGGAGAAATCCGGACGGGCATAATCCACCTGCGGCAGCTTCAAATGACCTCGCGCGAAGTCCGCGATCAGCCGGCCTTCCAGCGACGCCGGCCACGCCACGGTGGGAAGAATGCGGACGCCGCGCACTGCCGCCAGCAGGCGCTGATCAAGCGCTGCATAGTGCTGCAACGACGCACTGGCGAGCGATGCATTCACGCTTTGCCCAGCCGATGCGAGGCGACCCATGGGGCGGCATCCAGGCGCGACCTGCGCACTATTCGCGCTCGCGGGTATCGCGCACGCCGCGCGGTTTCTCCAAGGGGCGGCCGCCACGCTGACGGCGCAGACGCGCTTCCAGCGACGCGGCTTGCTCTTCGCGCTCATCGTGCAGCTTGAGGTAATGGCGCCACCGCTCAGCGGCCAACTCACCCGTGTCCAGCGCAGTCTGCACCGCGCAACCGGGCTCACTACCATGGCCGCAATCAGCAAAGCGACACTGTTCGGCCAGCGCCTCGATGTCGGCAAACAAGTCGAGATTTTCCTCACCGGTCAGTTTCAGCTCGCGCATGCCCGGGGTGTCGATCAGGCACCCGCCGCTGGGCAACTGCAGCAACGCGCGGCGCGTGGTGGTGTGCCGGCCACGGCTGTCGCTGGCGCGCACTTCGGCTGTCGCCATGCGCGCCACACCCAGCAAGGTATTGGTCAAGGTGGACTTGCCGGCCCCGGACGAACCCACCAGCACCACGCTGTCACCAAGCTGCAGATACGGCGCGAGCAGTGCCACGCTGCCGGGATCCTTGCCATTCAACGCCATGACCGGCGTGCCGACCGGCAGCCGCTCGCGCAGCGCGGCAATTCGCTCGGCAGCATCGTCGCGCGTATCGAGCTTGCTCAGCAGGACCACCGGTTGCGCGCCGGAATCTTCAATCAGCGACAGGTAGCGTTCGATGCGTGCCGGATTGAAGTCGCCATCCAGCCCGGTGAGCACGAACACATAATCAATATTGCTGGCAATGATCTGCCGCTCATAACGCTCGCCGGCAGCCGCGCGCGACAGCACGGTACGCCGTGGCGCCACGCTGATGATGTGTGGCGGCGTACCCGCTTCCACCTCAACAAAATCCCCGACCACCGGACGCAGCGTCGGATCGATGCCGCGTTTCAAAAAGTGCCCGTCCGGCTGCGCACCGAACAGCGACTCGCCGTCGTGCAGTTCATATCCGGCACGATGCTGGACGACCACGCGCGCGACGCGCAATCCGGATGCAGGAAGCGCATCACCACGCCAGCCAATGCGGCGCAGGCGTTCGATCGATTCGGCGTCACTCATGGGAGATCTGTCTGCACGGTTTGGTCAATTATGCCTCTGCATGGGTGGCCGTGCGAAATGCGCTGCGTCAAGCCGCCCGATGTGCACCTGCAGCAAGCACTGCTAGCATCACCATCCGAGCCGCCGCCACGTTGGTGCGGCAACTGACAGGACAAGCAGCGTGGCCGTACTGAGCCCCAGCGCAAACCTCGCCGATGTGCGCTACGAAATCCGCGGTGCATTGACGCGCCACGCACGCGAGATGGAGGCCGCCGGGCACGACATCATCAAACTCAACATCGGCAATCCTGGGCATGACAGCGAGGCGTACGGTCACGAACAGGGCCTGGAAATCGCCCGCGAGGTGATCGCCGAGCGCCATCGCGCGCGCGGCGCCCGCGATGTCGCCATCGAACGCATTTTTATCGGCAACGGTGTCAGCGAACTCATTGACATCAGCCTGCGCGCGCTCCTGCAACCGGGCGATGAAGTATTGTTGCCCAGCCCCGACTACCCGTTGTGGAGCGCAGCCACGATCCTCAACGGCGGCCGCACACGCTATTACCGCTGCACGGCAGAAAACGCGCACTTGCCCGATCCGCTGGAAATCGAGGCGTTGATCACGCCACGCACGCGCGCACTGGTGCTGATCAATCCGAACAACCCGACGGGCGTGGTCTATCCGCGCGCACTGCTGGAACGCCTCGTGGCGATCGCCGCGCGCCAGCATTTGCTGTTGCTCAGCGACGAGATCTACGATGAAATCCTGTACGACGGCGCAGTCTTCCAGCCGCTGGCAGGGGTCGCGGGCGACGTGCCGTGCCTCAGTTGCGCTGCGTCTGTGCCCCAATGTCACGGCGCAATGGGCCATTCCTGCTGCACTGCACGGCGAGCCCACGATCAACGCGCTGACCGCACCCGGCGGACGTCTGCACGAGGCGCGCCGCATTACTCTGGAAGCCATCGACGCCAGCAATTATCTCAGCGTGGTCACACCCGCCGGTGCGCTGTATGCGTTCCCTCAGATATGTGCCGAGCGTATCCCGGTGTTTGATGACAACGCGTTCGCGCTGCGCCTGCTGGAAGAAGAAGCCGTGCTCGTCGTGCCGGGCACCAGCTTCAACGCACCGGACAATCGCCATTTTCGCATGACCCTGTTGCCGCCCGCGGCACAACTGCGCGAAGTGTTTGTACGCATGGAACGCCTGCTGCAGCGCATGGCGGCCGAACTGGGCCAACCCGCCACCGCGGCGCCAGCCGTGGTCGCCTGAGTGCCCCACATCAACGCTATCCACCACGCGAGTCACCAGCCGTGAAACCCACCGCCGTGCCCCGCTATCTCGCGCTGGGCGATTCCTACACCATTGGTGAAGGGGTGGCGGCCGACGAGTGCTGGCCGGTCCAACTCGCGCGCGCATTGCGGCATGACGGCGTAGCTATCGGCGAGCCGCAAATCATTGCGCGCACCGGGTGGACGACCGGCGAACTGGGCCACGCCATTGACGCTGCGGCGCTGACTGCGCACCGCTACCTGGTGACCTTGCAGATTGGCGTCAACAACCAGTATCGCGGCGAGAGCATGGATACCTACCGCCGGGAACTTTCTGCACTGCTGGCGCGCGCGGTGGCACTCGCCGATGGCCGCGCACAGCGGGTGCTGGCGGTATCCATCCCCGACTGGGGGCTGACCCCGTTCGCCCGCCAGCAGCAGCGTGACGCGCAACATGTAGCGCACGAAATCGACGCGTTCAACGCCATCGCCCGCACCGAAGCCGCACACGCGGACGCGCGTTGGTGTGACATTACCGCGCTCTCGCGGCAGTACCCCACGTTGTTGACAGCCGACGGCTTGCATCCTTCCGCTGCGCAGTATCGGCACTGGACGGAGGCCATCGCGCCACTTGCCCGCCGTGCCTGGCGCGCGCCAGACGCACCAGCCTAGGCGTCACGGAGGCCGCCGGTGTCTCCGCGTCAGCCGGGTACAGGGCTGTATCATGCGTATTATTTGCCGGAGCCGCCCATGTCCCTCGACAGCGCTACACGCGAACGCATTGAAACCGTCCTGCACGAGAACCGCGTCGTGCTGTTCATGAAGGGTGATCGCGCACAACCGATGTGGGCTGCCACCAATACGCTGAACGAACTGCTGCCCGAATACCACACGGTCAATGTATTGGACGACCCGGAAATCCGCGAGGGCATCAAGACCTACGGTGACTGGCCAACGATCCCCCAGCTCTACGTCGACGGCGAGCTGGTCGGCGGCGCGGATATCATTCGCCAGATGTACACCAATGGCGAACTGCACACGCTGTTCGGCCTGCCCGCGCCAGACCGCACGCCGCCGACCATCACCATTACCGATGCCGCGGCCGAGGCCATCCGCGACGGTAGCGGACACGCGCAAGACGTGGCTCTGCATCTGGAAATCGGCCCGGATCACAGCGCTGGTTTCCAGCTCGCCCCGGCTGGCGAGCACGACATTGTTGCGCATGCCAATGGGCTGGAAGTGCACTTTGATCCGGCCAGCGCGCAGCGCGCCAAGGGCATCGTGATCGACTGGGTGTCCACCGTGAACGGCGAAGGCCTCAGCCTGAAGTTTCCCGGCGCGCAGGGGATCAAATCGCTCAGCGTGCAGCAGCTCAAGGCTCGGCTGGACGCCAACGACCTCACCTTGATCGATGTGCGTCCGGCGGCAGGTCGCGCGCTGGCCGCACCGCTGGCAGCAGCGCGCGTACTTGAAGACGAAGGCTATGAGAGCCTGACCGCCCTGCCCCGTGACACCGCGCTGGCGTTCATCTGCCACACCGGCATATCCAGCCACGCCATGGCCGAACGCTTTGCGGCGCACGGCTTCACCAACATCTCCAACGTGGACGGCGGCATGGACGCATGGTCACGCGACATCGACCACGACGTGCCGCGTTACTGACCCCAGCCCGCGCGGCACCATGGCGCGACCGGATCGAATCGCGCGCAGGGTTCCCCGGAATCGTTCTGCTACCAGTACGGCGTCCGCCATGAGCACGACAACCAACGACAACGCTGACGAGTGCCGCCGTCGCGCACGCATCCAGCGGTCCAATGGCGACACACTGCTGGCCCAGCAGTCGTTTGCACGCTTGCTGGAGCTCGTACCCGGCGACGTCGAAGCGCTGCAGTTTCTCTCCAGCGGCGCGGCCACGTTGGGCGTCTCGGAGCGTGCCATCAGTCTGTTGCAGAATGCCGAGCAGACGCATCCGCAGGATGCGCCAACCTTGCACCACCTTGGTGCAGCGCAACTGGATGGAGGCGATTTCGTGGGCGCGGTCGACAGCTTGCGCCGCTGCGTGCAATTGGCGCCCAACATGTTCGTCGCGCGTCTGCGTCTGGCCATCGCGCTCGAGCGACTGGAGCAGTCGCATGCGGCGTTGTTTGAATACTTCAAGGCGATCACCAGCGCGCAGGAACAAGGGCGCTGGGTCAGCGATGCCACCACCGCGCCTGCGCTGCGCGACGTCGTCAAGCGCGCGATGAACTATGTGGACGCCGGCAGGCAGCAACTGTTCGAGGGTATCCTCGAGCCGCTACGCCAGCGCTACGGTCGCTCGGAGCTGACCCGCGTCGATCAATGCCTCGCCATCTACCTGCGTCAGCAGCCTGCCGATTTGCCTGATCCGCGCCAGGCGCCGAAGTTTCTGTATTTTCCCGGACTGCCGCCCGCGCCGTTTTATGCGCGCGAACGCTTCCCGTGGCAGGACGCACTGGAAGCAGGTGCGGCGAGTATCCGCGAAGAGTTGCGCGACGTTTTGGCACAGCCACAAGAGCTTGAATCATTTTTGCAATCGGGCTTGCCCGAAGAAGCCGAGGCCTACCTGCGCGCCTCCGGCGCCACTCCGGCCGCATGGGATGCCTACTTCTTTTACCGTCACGGTGAACGCTTCGACGCGCATTGCACGCAGTGCCCACGCACGGCAGAGCTGTTGGCGCAGGCGTCGCTGGTACACATTCGCGACCACGCGCCGGAAACCCTGTTTTCGGTGTTGCGTCCAGGCACCCATATCCTGCCGCATCGTGGCGTGACCAACACGCGTCTGGTCACGCACCTGCCGCTGATTGTGCCTGGCAAGCCGATCAATGCGTGACGTTCGACGACACGTTCGAGCACGAGGCATGGAACCGCAGCACGCACACCCGCGTGGTGTTGATTCTTGACAGCTGGAATCCCGACCTGAGCGAAGCGGAGCGTGCCGCGGTAACCGACTTGGTCGCAGCTATCGGTGACTTCAACAGCAGCGCTGCGGTCTGACCACTAGCCGCGAACGACGCCCGTCGTTGTTTGTGTGAAGTACTGTTTCAGCTCAGGCAGGTACTGCACGTAATGCTGCCAACGATCCACTGAGCGCATGTGCACCGGCTGGCGCGCCTGCCACTGACTGGCTGAGGTGATCACGCCAGCGGTGTCGGCGGCAGCGACAGCGGCCGGTCCGATTCCGTCCAGACCGATTTGCGCAAAGAGCGCGCCCAGCGTGCCGTCCGGGTCGCTCACCAGTTGCTCGTAAGCGACCGTGTGGATTGCCAGCGGCAGGGTGGCGCGCCAGTGCGCGAGCAAACGCTCGTAGCCGTCGGCAAAAGCTGCAATGTCGCTGAAAGCGGCGGCGAAGGCATAGTCCGCGTGGGCAAATGACTGGCTCCAGATCGATAACGCGGTATCGCGTCGGTGACGGTGGCACACGACGATGTGCGCGTGCGGGAACATTGCCGGTGCGTCAGATAAATGGCCGCCGCTTCACGCACAGCGGACGGGCTCTGCGCTGCGTCCACGCTGGCCAGGCGCTCCGCCAGATAGGGCAACGTGGGTAGTTCGCCACGGTTGCACGCCTGCGGATGACGCCCCAGCCACTGCGCGACCAGCGTCGTGCCGGTGCGCGGCAGACCAACGACAAAGATCGGGCACGCGCCCCGATCTTCGACGTCGACTACTGGCAACGGCGTGGCGGCAAGCCGCGCCGTGAGCCACGCATTCCAACTTGTGCACGACCACGGACTCGCCGCACGGCGCAAGCCGTTGGCCGCGCGCCACGCGGTCGCGGCTGCCGCAAAATCCCCCACATCGTCGCTGGCCTTGCCCAACGCGAACAGCACGGCGGCACGCGCCAGAGGCGTCAGCGAAGGATCGTCGGCGCGCGCGCGCAGCAGCCCGAAGTCCGCGTCCTCGGGATTCTGATAGCGCTTCAATGCGGTCAAACTTTGCCATACAAACCACGCGTTCAGATCGACGCCCTGCGCGAGCGCCGTCCGGTAGTGCTGCTCCGCCGCGTCGAAGCGACCCAGCTCCTGGGCCAGATTGCCGGCCAGCGCATGCAACGGCGGATCGTCGTCACGTCGGCTCAAGGCGGCCTGACACATCACCAAAGCCGCAGCCTGGTGCTGACACTCACGCATGAACTGCACGGCGCGCATGAGCTGCGCGTGGTCGGCGCCGGGGGCATCCACGCACAGTTGCATGGCTTCGGTCGCGGCGTTGAATCGGCCTTGCGCGCGCAACACCTGGGCCAGCAAATCGGCGGCGTCGATGTCCACCGCCTCCGCCAGCACTGCGCGCAACTGCGCTTCAGCGCGTTCGGTATCACCGGCTTGCCACAACGCTTGCGCGGACCAGTAGCGCGCATGCGCTCCCACCAATCCGGCGCCCAACGCGCGATCGAGCAATGCCGCGGCCAAGGCCGGCTGCCCACGTTGCAACAACAAGCGTGCGCAGTCTACCCAGGCCACGGCAGGCGCCGTCTGCAACCGCGCGCCCAATGCATCCAGTGCAAGCCGTGCACCGCGCGTTGCTGCATCGCCGAGACAACGATCTACATCCCAGTGCGCCGCAGGCGATGCGTGCCACGGCGCCGTTGCAGAGTGCAACGATTTCGGCATCGACCGTTCGCCGCTGCTCACGCGTCTGTCCGCGCGGTGCATCTGGCCCCGGAGCAAATACTGATGCGGACGTGTAGCCGCTGTCGGCGGCAACTCAAGGCGCTGCCGCCAAACGCGCTTGCGGGAACAGCAAATACAGCGACAGGAAGTATTTGTTGTTGGACAGTGGCGGCAGGCCGGCATGCTGATACATCCAGTACGGCGGAAACATCAGCAAGCGCCCGGCACGCGCGGCGACCTTGATGCCCAGGTCGCAAAACTCCGTCTCGCCGCCTTCCTCGACGTCGTTGAGGTACCACAGGAACACCAGATAGCGATGCGCCACCTCGTAAATCGCATCGAAGTGCGGCTGGAATGCCTCGCCGGTGCCGACCACGTAGCGCTTGATCCGCATTGGTGAAATCTCCGGTGATGGCGGCACCGGAATGGTCAGCCCGAGACGCTGGTTGTAGAGGGCCAGATAGTCCTCGATCTGCTTGTAGAAAAAGCCTTTGAACGCATTGTCGGCGAGTACCGACAAGTCCAGCTCGGTCCATGCGCTGGCGTTCAAGCCGTCGCGCCAACCGGGCTTGCGCACGACATGGTGCTCGTCCATCTGCTCGAACGATGCAATCATTTGCTCACAAAACGCTACCGGTAATGCGCCATCAAATACCTGCACGTAGCTGCGCAGATTGTCTATGGGCAAGTCGCGCACAACGGACGGTTCAACTGGCATAGCCCCAATGCTCCATGACGTCTTGCAGAATCGGCAATAACGGCGCGAACTCGCTCTCATACCGACGCCAGCGATCCACCGCCGACTTGTTTGGCGGCTGGGTGACCTGCGAATAGCTCGGCGTGCTGATGAAACCCTTGGCGCGCGCGTGCTGGTCAAAATGCCGTAACGCGGTTGCGTCGGCAACGCCGATGAACGCACCAATGCGCGTCACCCCGGCATCAAAGTTGTCCAGCAAATCCTCGTAGCGCAGATGCAACACATGCGGCTTGAGCAGCGCCTCGTGATGGATCCAGTAATGCATGGCGTTGACATAGCCGCCCGCCAGGCGTTCCAGCGACGAACACAACACCTGAAACCCCGGTGCGCGAAAGTTCTGCATGTAGCAGCTTAGAATCACGTCACACGGATGGCGCAACGCCAGGATGATGGGCGCATCGGGAAACAACCGACAAATCAGCGGCAGGTGCAGCAGATTCAACGGATTCTTGTCGACCAGGCGTTGGCCCGGCGGCAAGTTGACCACGGTGCGCACCTGCGTCCAGTAGTGCTGGCGCAACGCCGTGCAGGT
>CAJDTO010000051.1_pt2 | contig 21274 bp, 21 predicted proteins | sample 7389821 | NCBI WGS metagenome assembly CAJDTO01 (sample SAMEA7055651, study PRJEB34461) | soil metagenome | biome: terrestrial ecosystem; feature: Peninsula; material: soil | place: Antarctica | collected 2016
GCTCGAGCGCGGCACGATCACCAGCCGGGTCGGGTTTTCGTGATCGGACTCGTCGCGCAGGTCCTCGATCATCGGCAGTTTCTTGGCGCGCATTTGCGCTGCGATCTGCTCCAGCACCTTTGACGGGCTGACCTGGTGCGGCAGCGCAGTGATGACGATGTTGCCCTCTTCGCGCTCGTAGACTGCGCGCGCACGGAGCGAGCCACCGCCGGTTTCGTAGATCGCGAGCAGGTCCTTGCGCGCGGTGATGATCTGGGCACTCGTGGGGTAGTCAGGACCGAGTACGTGTTCGCACAGCTCGGCGACGCTTGCCGCCGGGTCGTCCAGCAGCCGGATGCACGCGGTAACCAGCTCGCGCAGGTTGTGCGGCGGGATATCCGTGGCCATGCCCACGGCGATCCCCATTGAGCCATTCAGCAGCACGTGCGGCAGGCGCGCCGGCAACCAGCTTGGCTCCTCCAGCGTGCCGTCGAAATTCGGCACCCAGTCCACCGTGCCGTGGGCGAGTTCGCTGAGCAGGGCCTCGGCGATCGGGCTCAGCTTGGACTCGGTGTAGCGCATCGCCGCGAAACTTTTCGGATCATCCGGCGAGCCGAAATTGCCCTGGCCGTCCACCAGCGGGTAGCGGTACGAGAACGGCTGCGCCATCAATACCATGGCTTCGTAGCAGGAGGAGTCGCCGTGCGGGTGAAACTTGCCGATCACGTCACCAATCGTGCGCGCGGACTTCTTCGGCTTGGCACTGGCGGCGAGGCCAAGCTCGCTCATCGCGTAGATGATGCGCCGCTGCACCGGTTTCAGCCCGTCGCCGACAAACGGCAGGGCGCGGTCCAGTACCACATACATGGAGTAATCGAGATATGCCCGCTCGGCATACTCTTTCAGCGGGATTTGTTCGTAGTTGGCTTGCAGGTTCATTCGCTTGAGTCGGGGGAGGTGGCGCGCAACGCGCGGTTAGCCGACCGATGGTGCCAGAAAGCGCCCGTCTCTTGTAGAAACCTGTGCGGAAGCTACTCGGGCAGCGTTGCTGGAAGCATTGGTGGAACCGCCGGAGGGAGCTTTGGTGGGGGCGGTTTGAGCCGCCAGGCTTTGCCAAGCTCCCCGCAGGAAGATCAACGGCATCGTCGCTGCCGCTCGGACAGGGAGGTACAGACCATCCTGTGCATTTCCGGCGCGGTCAGCGTGGCGCGCGATAGCCGCTGGGGACACCATGCGGACTGAGCACCAGTTGCCATAACTGGTTGCGCCGACTGCGAAACGCGGCGGCCGAGACGGCAAGGTAATAGATCCACATGCGGCGGAAGCGCTCGTCGTAAGCGCTGGCCAGCTCTGGCCACGCGGCGGTGAAGTTGTCCAGCCACGCACGCAAGGTGCGATCGTAATCGACGCCGAAGTTGTGCCAGTCTTCCACTACGAACAAGCCACGCAGAGCCTCAGTAACCTGGCCAGCCTCGGGGATCATGGAATTGGGGAAGATGTATTTCTCGATCCATGGGTCTGGTTGTGCCGGCGCACTGTTGCTGCCGATGCAGTGCAGCAGCGACAGGCCGTCTTCTTCCAGGCAGCGCTGCACGCATTCAAAGTACGCGCGATAGTTCTTGCCACCGACATGTTCGAACATCCCGATCGAATACACCGCGTCGAACTTCTCGTCGATGTCGTGATAGTCCTGCAGGCGAATTTCGATCGGTAGACCGGCGCACAGTTCACGGGCAAATTCCGCCTGTTGGCGTGACACGGTAATGCCGACGCCACTGACCCCGTAGTGCTCGGCCGCGTATTTCAGCGCCTCACCCCAGCCGCAGCCGATGTCCAGTACGCGTTGCCCGGGCTTGAGTTGCAGCTTGCGGCAAACCAGATCGAGCTTGGCCACCTGGGATGCGTCGAGGTTGTCGGCGTGCGCCCAGTAGCCGCAGGAATACACCAGGCGCTGACCGAGCATCGCGTGGAACAAGTCATTGCCCAGATCGTAATGAGCCTTGCCGATGGTGAACGCATGTTCGCCACGCTGCAGGTTGATGAAGCGGGCCTTGAGGTGTGCGACCACGACGTCGAACGTGCGTAGTTTCTGGTCGAGGCCGGCGCGCAGCATGCGTGTGAACATGCCAGGCAAATCGTCGGCATCCCACCAGCCGTCCATGTAGGCTTCGCCGAAACCCAGCGAGCCGTGATCGAATACGCGGGCGTACAAGCGTTCGTCATGCACCTGCAAATCGACGGGTCCGGTGCCACCGAGGCGGATATTCGCCGCGCCCAGCAAGTCGTCGACTCGTCCTCTCAGCGTGACCTGGTTCATGAAAACCTCCTTGGGCGCCACAGCGCATTGTGCGGCCCTACGGCGTACCGAGTACCGCGAAGTCTGCTGGCGTGAGTGCGTACACCACGTCAACCCCGGCCGCGCGTACTTGGGTCACCAAGCGCTCGGCATCGTCCTTGCTCAGCAAAAACTCCACCTTGGCCGGCAAGTCGTCGGCGAGTTCGAAGAATGCCTCCTCGCGCAGCACCCCGTGTCGGCCAAATCCGGCGGTGGCGCGGAACACCGAGCCGCCGCCGATGCCGTGGCGTTTGGCCTGCGCCAGCAACCATTCGGTAACCAGCATGCTGTTGTATCGCGCCCGGACGTGACAGTAAAACGTCAGGTGGACACCATGTTGCAGCGTTGCGTCGACCATTAGTGCGCCTTCCTATGCGTGATGCAGCAGGCCTCTGGCCAGTACCAGCCCGAGCACAGTCATGCTCAGCGAGCCGACAAGGTGTACGGCAACGTGTCCGCTGAACCACAGATATTGCTGACGCAGCAGCAGCGTGGTGGCCTCACCGGAGAATGTGGAAAACGTCGTCAGGCCGCCAAGGAATCCGGTGAATACGAGCAGGCGCAAGGCTGGCGGCAGTGTCTGGAAGTGGTCGAACAGCCCCATGACCAGACCCATCAACAAGCCGCCGGTGAGGTTGGCTGCCAGCGTGCCGAGCGGCAGCGTGGGAAACACCGGGTTGAGCCATGCGCCCAACCCCCAGCGCAACCAGCAGCCAATCGCGCCACCTGCACCGATTGCGACAAATCCAGTGATACCCACGTTGCGCGCCTCCTGACCTGACTGGTGACCGTGTCCGGTGCCGAGCGGGCAGGCACGCCTGCACCGCCGGAAGCCGGGGTTGCAGGCATCATCAACCTCGTCACGCTGCGCGTGCGAGGCAGTTTGCTGCGCGGGAGCAAGTGCGCAACGGGAGGCATGCCATCTCCGCAGGGTGATCCTACCGTAGTGTTGCGCTCCTGGTGAAATGGATTGTGGCGGGCACGCACTTTTTTGCGTGCGGGCACATTCCTCTCGCCAGCGGCGCATGAGATCGGCAGCCGCGACGCCTGCCGCGCTTCTCGCGCTGACGTTGGACGCCCCATCGACGGTGTGGGCTGCTTCGCGCGCCACGCGCGTGCGCTACCCGGCAGGCTGCGGGAGCGGCGTCTGGGCGCTGACCTATACTTCACGCTTCCCGTTGCCGCCTTTGCCCTTCATGCCGCCAGCCACGCCTGTCGCCCGACGCAGCCTGCTGTGGTTGCTTGCCGCACTGTCGATGATCGGCCCGTTCTCGATTGACGCGGTGTTTCCGGCGTTTCCGCTGCTGGGCGCTGACTTTGGCGTGGACGCCACGGCATTGCAGCAGTTGATCAGTGTGTACCTGATCACGTATGCGGCAATGAGCCTGTTCCACGGTGCAATCTCCGACGCAATTGGGCGCAAGCCGGTCATCGTGGCCGGCATGCTGATCTACGCGTTGGCGTCGGCGGGTGCGGCGTTGTCCACGACGTACCCGATGTTATTGCTGTGTCGCGGCCTGCAAGGCGCGTGCGCCGGGGCTGGCTTGGTGGTGGGGCGTGCCGTGATTCGCGACATCTACGACGGGCCGGCAGCGCAGCGGCTGATGTCACAAGTCATGATGATCTTTGGCATTGCGCCGGTGATTGCGCCGATGGTCGGCGCACAACTGCTGGCGCTAGGCGGCTGGCACGGCATTTTCTGGTTGCTGACGGGAGCGACCGTGGTGCTCGCGCTGGCACTCATGTGGTTGCTGGACGAAAGCCATCCACCGGCGCAGCGCACGCGTTTTGCGCCGCGACCGCTATTGGCCAGTTACGCATCATTCGGACGCGATCGGCTGTTCTGGCCATTGCTGATTTCCAGCTCGGTGAACTTTGCCGGGCTGTTCCTGTACATCGCTTCAGCGCCACAAATCGTGCGTGGTTTGCTGCATTTGTCGGCCCAGGGCTTCCCATGGTTGTTCCTGCCGGTGGTGGTGGGCCTGATCTTTGGAGCGTGGTTGTCGGGGCGTCTGGCCGAGCACAGCAGCCTCACGTTCACCGTGAGCCTCGGTTACGCCGTCATGCTGCTGGCGTGCGCGACACATGTGTTGTTGGCGCTGATATTCCCGGCGCCGCAGTTGCCTTGGTCGATGTTGCCACTGGTGTTGCATGGCGTCGGCGTGCAGCTGGCGTTCCCGACGCTGACGTTGTTGTTGCTGGATCGCTTCTCGCAATATCGCGGCGGTATCTCCTCGGTGCAGGCGTTTGCCAGTTTGCTGCTCAGCGCGGTGGTTGCTGGCGTGCTGTCACCATTGCTGTCGACGAGCATGCTGCACCTGGCGCTTGGTGCGAGTGCCTTCACCCTGGTCGGTGTGGCGTCCTGGTTCTGGTATGGACGCATGCGGCGTGCGCCACCGACGCCACCGTTGCCGCGTGACGTCGCCTTGCAGGCGCAGATCACCCAGCCGCGTTGATCCTGCGTGGCGCGGTCAAGCGCAGCGTCATGGGATGGTTGTGGCAGGGGCGTCCGGCATGATCGGCACCTTGGTAGCGCTAGCGGAGAGGTACGCCGCGCGGTGTGCCAGTGCCTGCACCAGCGACGGCGAGCGATAGCTCGCATCGGCCAGCCAGCGTTGCCAGACCGAACCATCGATGGTTTCGTTGATCGACGTGCCGATCAGGCGATCGGTGGGCGCCTTGAACAGTTTGTACACACCGTGCATGAACTCGGCGTAGGAGTTGCGTGGTACGCCGGTCCAGGCGTCGGTGATGGGTGTGAACCCGGCGTTGCCGGCCAGGCCGCAAGCCATGGCCTTGGCTTGCAACCACGCCAGCGGCAAGTCGGGCAAGGGATCGGGTGTGCGCCCGGCGCCGTCGCAATCGTAGCCGCCGCCGACGTCAGAGTGAGAGCCGATGAACCAGCGCTGCTCGATGTCAATCTGTTCGGCTTTCTTTTCGGTGAGCGTCTCGCCAGGCCGCAGCGTGTACGGGTTGCGGGTCCAGAGTGTCGGCGCAAAGCCCGCGCGGTGCTCGTCCAGGGCCAACGCCTGGTACGCGTATTTGACGATCCGGCTCAACTCGGTGTCGTGGAATTGATAGCGCTTGCGGGAGAACGGAAACCACGATGCGGTGTCGGGGATACCCAACGCGCCGACCGTCTCCCACACGCCGATGAAGTGGATGTCCACCGTCACCGAATGGCTGGCGCGGTAGGCGACGGCCAGCGGATCGCTGGGTTTGTGTGCGGTATCCCGGTAAAAATCGTAGGCGGCGGAAACTTCCGCATTGCTCACCTGGGCGCCGCCTGCGGGTTTGAGCAGCCCGCATTTGTTGATCATGCCGCCCAGACTGCGCGCGGTGTACGCGCCGCGACTGAATCCGAACAGATACAACTCGTCGCCGGGTTGCCACATGTTGCACAGCCAGTGGTAACCGTCGAGCACATTGCCGGCCAGCCCGTATCCGAATGCGCCGCCGAGCAGATGGGCGAGTCCCGGAGTGACGCCGACGCCGGGAATGTAGTTGACCCGTTGCTCGATGCCAACTGCATCGCGCGGCGCGATAAGCTTGAGTAGGCGTTCCACGTTGGTGTTCGACTCCTGTTTGCTCCAGGTCCCGTCGAACAGCAGCACAAGGCGACGTGCAGGCATGGCGTGCTCGTAAACCACTTATCGGGCAAGCGTGAATTTGCTTGCGGCGCTGCACGCTGGCGCCGGTATCCGCGCCAGCGCTGCTTGGGTCGCCGCGGGCATGATGTTGATCATGGTCAGCTCGTCCGCATGGTGGTGTTGTGGTTAGTGTACGGCGGGTGCAAACGTGACGTGGAGTGACCGATTCCGCGACGAGTGCAAGCGGCGTACGCTGAGTCTCTCCAACACCTGATACTGGCCACACACCATGGACACACAGACGCAGGTTGACCGGGCGCGCAAGCTGCGTGGCATGCACGACCGTTCGCACATCTTGTTGCTGCCCAATGCGTGGGACGCTGGGAGTGCGCGGTTGTTGGAACAGCGTGGGTTCGCCGCAGTGGCAACGACCAGTGGTGGCATGGCGTGGTCGTTGGGTTATCAGGATGGCGAGCAGGTACCGCTGGGCGAAGTGCTGGCAGCGGTCGCGCGGATTACCCGCGTGTGCAGTGTGCCGGTGACCGTGGATTTCGAGGGCGGTTACGGCACGACAGCCCACGGCGTGGCCGATTCGGTAGGTGCGGTGATCGAGGCGGGCGCGGCAGGTATCAACCTGGAGGACGGCACACCCGGTCACGGCCCGCTGCGCTCGGTGGACGCCGCGGCGCAGCGGATTGCGGCGGCACGCGGCGCGGCCACAACAAGCGGCGTGCCGTTGGTGATCAATGCGCGCGTGGATCTGTGGATGCACGCGGGTCCGCACGATGCAGCAGCGCGCATGGACGACGCGGTGCAGCGCGCCCACGCTTACCTTGCGGCCGGCGCGGACTGCATTTATCCGATCGGGCTGAGTGATCTTGAAGCGCTGACAGCGTTCGTGCGCGCGGTCGATGCGCCGGTCAATGTCGCGGCCAGCCCGACCATGCCGGGGCTGCAGGAGTTGGCGCGCATCGGCGTCGCGCGCGTCACCACCGCCACACGGTTGGCCACGTTGGCGTTTGCGGCAGTCGATCATGCCGCTGCTGAAGTGCTGGCGAGTGGTTGTTTTGATGCTTTGGCGTCGACCTTTGCGTATGCCGATGCACAACAGCTATTTATGCCGCGCTGAGCGGTTACAGCGCGACCAGTCTCCTTCCATCATCAGCTTGAGGAGTTACACATGAAAACTCGTCTGGATTACCGCAAAGCCGCACCCGAGGCGTTCAAGGCCATGCTGGACATGGAGATGGCCGTCCATCGCGGCAGTCTGGAAAAATCCCTGATTGAGCTGGTGAAGATGCGCGCGTCGCAGATCAACGGCTGCGGCTATTGCCTGGACATGCACAGCAAGGACGCGCGCGCGGCCGGCGAGACCGAACAGCGTCTGTATCTTTTGACAGCTTGGCGGGAGGCACCTTTCTACAGCGCGCGCGAACGTGCCGCACTGGCGTGGACCGAGGCGGTAACGCAAGTTTCCAGCAATGACCTGCCCGATGCGCTGTATCAGGACGTGCACAAGGAGTTTGGTGACGAGGGCATGGTCGAACTGACCCTGGCGATCATTGCCATCAACGGCTGGAATCGCCTGGCGATCAGCTTTCGTGCGGATGTCGGCAGCTACGTCGTGCCGCAGGCAGCCAAGTGATGCCCAGTCGACCGGGCTGGCGACGACCGTGACGAACCGCAAGGGCAAACCGTTGCCACGCACGTTTTATCGGCGCGACTCGCGCGTCGTGGCCGTGGAGTTGTTGAACAAAGTGTTGGTGGGCGCGGATGGGCGCAGCGGGCGCATTGTCGAGACCGAGGCGTATTGCGGTTCCTTCGATCCAGCAGCGCACGCCTATCGCGGCAAGACCAAACGCAACGCCACGATGTTCGGTCCGCCCGGCATGTTGTATGTGTATTTCACTTACGGCATGCACTGGTGTTGCAACGCGGTGTGCGGCGAGGTCGATGAGGGCATCGCCGTGTTGCTGCGTGCTTTGGCGCCGTTGACTGGAGTGGAAGCCATGCACGTGGCCCGACCCAAGGCGCATCGTGATCGCGACCTGTGCAGCGGCCCAGCGCGTTTGGCTCAGGCGCTGGGTATCAGCGGTGCGCAGGATGGCATTGATCTGGTGACCGGCGCGGGCGGTTATCGCATTGTTGATGACGGTACGTCGCCACCGCTCGAACCGGTAGTGACCCGCCGTGTCGGCATCTCGCATGCCATGGACGAGCCGTGGCGCTGGTACGTGGCCGATGACCCGAACGTTTCGCGCCGCTGAAGACGCGGGGTGTCGCGTCTTGCGATACCAGTGCGCAATATCCAGCACGGGGCGGATGCGATACATGGGTGCATGTGGCGCTCGGTCAGGTTCGCGATCTCCGCTGTTCGTGACCGAAGTACAGGTGCAGCAAGGCGGCGGGCAGTGCCCGCCCTACGAGGCTCAGGCGGTAGTTGTAGGGCGGGCACTGCCCGCCGCACGCCGGCCATATCCGGTTGCAAGGCACACAGGCACGCGCGGCGAGTCGCGTGTCCCGGCAGTCCTCAGAGCAAACCGCGCGCACACAAAAATACCTGTGCTTCCACAGCGTCATGTGCAAACCATGCGCGGGTGGATCCGAGGCGAAACGAGTAACCCCACGCATCCATGTCAGCCATCAGGCGCTCACGGCCGACGGCTGGGAATTCGTCGGCCAGCACGATCTGCAGGTAACACGCAGCGTCCTCTTCCTCGACGGAATCCGTGGCGTTGGTATGGACGGCCAGACGCCGTTCGAGCGGCAAGACGAGCAGGTGGCAGGCCTCGTGCAGCAGTGAGTGTACCGGCGTGTCGCCACGCGCATACACGGCGTTGCCGATCACCCCCGCTTCGCGGTCACCCCAATAGCTGCCGGGAATCGCTTCCCCGGCAGGGACCTCGTGCAATTGCAGATCGAATCGTGCGAGCAGCGTTGTGGCGGCAGCAAAGCCCACGTCGCCCACACACATGACACTGGCGACCTCGGCGTGTTGCGTCTGCTTGGTGGTGTCTGGGTGCACAGCGGCGCGTTCTGGAAAAATCAATGGGCCTTGGCGGCACGGCCGGCTTTCTTCCCAGGCTTGCCGGGCTTGACGGTGTCTGGCTCAGGGTCGCCGGACAGGGTTACGGATAATTCCAGGATCTCGTGATCGACGCCACGTTCGACGTTGATGGTGATGTCCTCGATGTCGACGTGCACGTATTTCTTGATCACTTGCAACAACTCGTTGCGCATCATTGGCAGGTAATCAGGCGCGCCACGGGTAGAGCGCTCCTGAGCGACAATGATGCGCAGGCGCTCACGGGCGACATTGGCGGTGGCTTCCGGTTTGCGGCGAAGAAAGTCGAGAATACCCATCGTGATCAGCCTCCGAATACGCGCTGGAGAAAGCCCTTTTTGGGCACATCGACAAAGCGCAGTGGGCGCTCCTCGCCCAGGATGCGGTCGACGGTGTCGCGGTACGCCTGGCCGGCCTGCGATTCGACATCGACGATTACCGGAATGCCGTTGTTGGAGGCGGTAAGCACATTCGCGGATTCAGGAATCACGCCGATCACGTTGATGCCGAGAATTTCCTCGACGTCTTTCACGCTGAGCATCTCGCCGATGGCAACACGCTGCGCGTTGTAGCGGGTCAGCAACAGATGCTGGGTGACGGGATCTCCGCCGCGCTCGGCACGTCGGGTCTTGCTGGCGAGCAGGCCGAGGATGCGATCCGAATCGCGTACCGAGGAGACTTCCGGGTTGACCACAACAACTGCCTGATCGGCAAAATACATCGCCAGATGGGCACCTTTCTCGATGCCGGCGGGAGAGTCGCACACGATGTACTCAAAGCCTTCTGCAGACAGGCCTTCCAGCACTTTCTCGACACCTTCCACGTTCAGCGCGTCCTTGTCTCGCGTCTGGCTTGCGGCAAGCACGTAGAGGTTGTCGTGGCGTTTGTCGCGGATCAGTGATTGCTTGAGCGTGGATTCACCGTGCACGACGTTGACGAAGTCGTACACCACGCGCCGTTCGCAACCCATGATCAGGTCGAGATTGCGCAAGCCGACGTCAAAGTCGATGACGGCCACTTTCTTTCCGGCCATGGCCAGCCCGGTGGCGAGCGAGGCACTGGTGGTCGTTTTGCCGACCCCGCCCTTGCCGGAGGTGACACAGGTTGCAAGAGCTACTCACAATTTGGCCAGCAGCAATTTTTCGCCATCCAGCCAGCATTGCACGGACCGGCCTTCAAGTTTGTCGGGGATCTGTTCAAACACGCGGTACTGACCGGCAATGGCCACCAGTTCGGCACGAAAATCGGCAACAAAGATGCGTGCCGATGCGTCGCCCTGCGCACCAGCCATGGCTCGGCCGCGCAAGCTGCCGTAGATGTGAATGTTGCCGTCGGCGATGACCTCCGCGCCGTTCGCAATGGCGCCAGTGACGATCAGATCGCAGTCGCGCGCATACAACTGCTGACCGGAGCGCACGGAACCGGCGTGATACATGGAAACCTTGGCGCCGCCAGCCGCGGGTGCCGAGAGGATCGGCTCACGGGCATCCGCGCTTGACGCGGGTATTGATGCCTCCGGCGGCAGTGCGACTGCCGCTGGTGCCGGTGCATTGCCAGCGGCCGGCTCATACGCGGCGCGAAACTTGGCGATCAGCGGCAGGCCCATGCGCTTGGCCAGCGCTTCGGTCTCGCTGGTGCCGTAAGCCAGCCCGACCGGCAGCATGCCGGCACTGCGCACCGCTTCCAGCAGCGCATCAACGGCGCCGTCATCGGGCAGTTGCGACAGGTGACTCAGATCCAGCACTACTGACGCGCGCTCGAACATCTGCGGCGCGGCGCGCACGCGGCGTTCCAGTTCGCTGCACAAGGCGGCGGCGTCCACTCGGCGTACGCGCACACAGGCCATGCCGACTTGCCCGAAACGCAGGTCGCAGGCGTCGCTCGCGTCCACTTTCACGTTCACTGCTGGCGCTCTCCGGCGGTACGTAGGGGCAGTGCGCTTGTTGGCTGCGGGCGGACCCGCTCAGCCAGCCATGGGACGTCGGGCAGGCCGCCGTGTTCGAGCCACGTATCGCGCACATACGCGTAACTGGGCAGATCGCGCGCCAGCAGACTGACCTTTGGTCCGTCTTCACCCATGCGTTGCTGACCCACCTCCTGAAAACCGTAGGTCCCGTGGAACAGAACCACGACGTCATCCCTCGGCTCCAGGAAGACTTCGCAGGTCAGCAGCGGTACGCGTACCTCGGAGTAACTGTGCACATCGCAATAAAACACGCGGCCGAGGCCGTGGCGGCGATAGGCGTTGGCAATCACGATGCGGTCGATGTAGACAAACTTTGGGTAGCGCTCGGCAAACCAGCGGTAGTTCGTGCTGGGGTAGCTACCGCCTTCGCGCAATGCGATGAGAAAGCCGGCCAGGTGCCCGTCGATTTCTGCCACGCGAAAATATTCGGCGTGTGCATGGAAATAGCGCAACTGCGCGGCGGTGAGTGCGAGGATGGAACGACCGGCGGCATTGTTGAGCGCCAACACAGCACTCAGGTCCTGCTCGCGCACGTCGCGGATGGCAAGGGCCATTCGTTGCTCCGCATGGATGAATACATCGTCAAGGTCGACCACCGGCCTTGCACAAGCGTGCATTATGCCATGCAGCCGGAGGTGACACAGGGGGCAATTCGCTGCGATGTGCAGCCAGTGGCGTGTGGAAACTGTGATGCGGCCCTGCTGGCAGACGCGTTGCACAGGGGCCGCGCTCGCCTATGATGCAGGGCATGCCGTGGCCACATTTCAATCATCTTCGCGTATTGCGCTACACCGGATTTTTTACCTACCTGTGTGTGAGCGTACCGTTGTGGCAGGGCAGTTGGGGCCTGGCGCGGGTCAGCGCGTGGTGGAGCAACCCGACGTTGTCCGGCTGGATTCTGTCCTACGTGGTGTTCGGCGTGGCGTATTTGGCACTGACCGGGACGACGGCTGGAATGCGGGTTTCGGGGTGGCGGCAAGCCGTGAAGCTTTTGGGCATGGTGTTGCTTACCGGCTCGGCAATCGCGGTGGGTTGGTTCAGCCAGAGCGGGCTGTCGGCGATGCTGATGTTGGTCATCGCGGTCGTCTTGCCATGGCAGATGCCGATGATTGCCGGCCTGGTCTGGTTGCTGGTGCAAAACCTGCTGTTGGTGCCGGTCATTGCCAGCTATGCCGGCTGGACTCCGGGCATGGCGGTGCTGCAGGTGTGCATGTATCTGGGATTGTCGGCGCTGGTATTTTTCACTTCCACCGTGGCCAGCCAGCAGGCCGAACAACGCGAGGTGCAGCGCCGACTCAACGCCGAGCTGCGCGCCACGCGCGCGCTGCTGGCAGAGTCCAGCCGGATCGCTGAACGCATGCGTATTGCGCGTGACCTGCATGATCTGATCGGTCATCATCTGACCGCGCTCAGTTTGAATCTGGAGGTGGCCAGCCACCTCACCAACGAGGCCGCCAGCGTGCATGTGCGCAAGGCGCAGAGCACGGCCAGACATCTGTTGGCCGATGTGCGTGAGGTGGTGAGTGAATTGCGCCAGGATGACGCGATTGATTTGACCCAGGCCTTGCGCAGTCTGGTCGGTGGCGTGCCAGGCCTTGTGGTGCACGTGGTGATGCCGCCGCGTTTCAGCGTGGAAGACCCACGGCGTGCGCAGGTGCTGCTGCGTTGCGCGCAGGAGATCATCACCAACACCGTCAAGCACGCTGGCGCGCGTAACTTGTGGCTCAATTTTGCCTATGCCGAAGCGAACCTGCTGGGCTTGCACGCGCGCGATGACGGTCATGGCGTGGAGCGCATTGCGCCGGGGAATGGTTTGTCAGGCATGCGCGAGCGGCTGGCGGAATTCGGCGGCAGTGTCAGTCTGGACAGTGAGGTGAGTCAGGGGTTTTCGCTCACCGTCCGTCTGCCACTTGCCGAGCACAGCGCCCTGGCGCACACACCGCTACGCTCGGAGCCGCCGGCGTTGAGCGTCCGGCAGTAGCAGGGCCGGGTGCGCCCACGTGCGCACAGCTGGCGTGCGAGAATGCGCGGTCGAGCCGAGTTTGCTTTACTTTCCCTGCGGATTGCCAGCATGCCTGCTCCGCTAGCCGAGGAATCGCGATGATCTCCGTGTGTCTTGTCGACGATCAGAACCTGGTTCGTCAGGGTGTTCGCTCGCTGCTGGATCTGGCCGAGGATATCCGTGTCGTGGCCGAGTGCGCGGATGGGGCGCAGGCCGTGTTGGACATCCCGCGGGTCAAGCCTGATGTGGTGTTGCTGGATTTGCGCATGCCGAGCATGAGCGGGCTGGAAGTGCTGCACACCCTGGCCGCACGCAACGCATTGCCGCCCACGATCATTCTGACCACATTCGATGATGATCAGCTCGTGTTGCAGGGTTTGAAGGCCGGCGCACGCGGTTATCTGCTCAAGGATGTCACGCTGGAGCAACTGGTGGCGGCAGTGCGCACGGTGGCGGCCGGCGGGTCGTTGGTGGCGCCGATGGTGACGCAGCGGTTGCTGGCTGGCGTGGCGCGCATGCAAAATCATTTCACCAGTCTGGAGCAGCCTGACCCGCTGACCGAGCGCGAGACGGAAATCCTGCGCCTGCTCTCCGGTGGCTACAGCAACAAGGAAATCGCCAATTCGTTGGGCGTCGCCGAGGGCACGGTGAAAAATCACGTATCCAACATTTTGTCCAAACTCGGTGTGCGTGATCGCACGCGTGCCGTGCTCAAGGCGCTGGAGATGGGCATCGTCTAGGGTGTGGCGCCTGCGTGTGCGCTAGCGCGGCGCGCGTTTCCACAGGAGTTTTGCCGTGACGCAGACAGCGGCTGAATGCTTGCCGGCTTGCCGAACTGCCAGGCCCCAGGCGAGTTTGCAGGCAGCCAATTAGCCGTGCAAAACGCCATGGCGTTCCGGCGCGCGAGCAAGTAACATTCCTGATCTTGGCCTTGGCTGGCCGTTGGTACTGCGCTGTGCGATGCCCAGAGCGGCCCGCGCGGACGCTTGGGCGATATCCTGACATTGCGTAGCGCCACTCGGAGAACTCTGGAATGATGCGTGTCCTTGAATTTCTTGTAGCCTTGCTCATCGTCGCCGCTGTCGGTGTCGTGGCAGGTGTGGCCAGCCCCGGTAGTGGTCATGTGGATCGCTCACTGACGGTCGGCAAGGATCTGCGTCAGGTCTATGACGTGTTCGACAACTTCCGCCGTCTTCCGGATTACGCCGTGTTGCGTGGGCAGGATCGCGGCATCCAGTTCAAGCTGGATGGCAAGTCGTTCGGGCCTGATGCCGAGATCAGCTGGGTCAGTACCGCACCGAAGATCGGCAGCGGCAGCTTGACCATCGCCAGCGCTACACCGGAGTTTGACAAGGTCGATAGCACGACGTCGAGCGCCACCATCGTATGGAGCCTGAACAACCAGTGGCGGGGCATGGACAAGCACTTCACGATTGATCTGCAGCGCAAAGGCAGTCGTGGCCAGTTGACGGCCATCAACTGGGCATACGACGTCAAGTACGGCTGGAACCTGGTCGACCGTTTCAGCAACTTGTACATTCACGGCGCGCCCGACTCGTTCATTCAGGGGGCAGCCATACCGAATGTTGATTACAGCAAGCTGGTGCCAGCCATCGAGCAGACGCAATCGCAGCCGATACTGCTGATCTCCACGTCGATCGAACGCAAGGACGGTATCGATGGCCTGCAGGATGCGGTCGACAAGGCCGTCACCCAGCTCGATGCCGCAGCGAAAGGGCTGGGCGTCAATGTTACCGGACCGCGTGTCGTTATCACCACGAACTACGGTGATCAGACCTATACGTTCGACGTCGCGGTGCCGATTGACTCCAGCACGCTGACGGTCAATGGCCAGAGCGAGCCATTGGTGGCTGCCACACGGCCGGCACTCGGCGCTGCCGACGTGTCCGATGCATCATCAGCCGCCCCGGACGCTGCGGCGGCCAAGGCAACGCCTGGCAGTCACGACCCGTTTGGTCGTTTGATGGTGGGCAACGGCGTGCGCGCCACGCTGGCGTTTGGCGGCCCTGCGCTCAAAGGCATCTGGAACGGTACGTTCGCTGGTGTGCCGTTGACCCGCGACATGCTCAAGGCGTATTCGCAGACGCATGGTTATCGCTTTGATGATGTGGTCAACCGCTCCTATGACGTGCTGGTTACGCCGGAGGTGAAGGACGCCTCGGGTGCGATCACCCATTATGCCCAGTACGCGGTCTATCTACCGCTCAGCGATGCGCCGGATCAGACTCCGGAGCAGGCAGCAGGCATCCGGCCGCCAACCCTCGATGTCGTCCCGCCGTCCGCTGCGGCGCCGGCAGCGGACAGCAGTGCGCCGGCGCCGGCGAGTAGCGCGCCGGCAGCAGCGACCAGCGCTGCGGAGTGAGGCCGCGCTGACCGTCGGTCGTTGACTGCGGGGCTTCCGCGAAAGGCCTTCCCCATTAACAGGGAAGGCCTTTCGCTTTTGGGGCGGCACCACACTGGCTTCGACCGCGCCATGGCACGTGTTGCAGGTGCCCGTGCCGTCTGCGATATGTTCCAGCACGGGTGGCAGCAGCGAACGCCCGCACAACGCGGCCGGCAGCGCCACGTGGGCCGCTGCTTATCGGCTACCCTTGATCAGGCACTGCCACTTGCGCGGTACGATGCGACGGACATGATCGAGACTGACCGGCTGACACGCTGTTATGGCAACCTGACTGCGGTAGATGCGCTGAGTATTCGCGTCGAGCCGGGGCAGGTGCTGGGCCTGCTTGGTCCCAACGGCGCGGGGAAGTCTACCGCGATGCGCATGATTGCCGGCTTTTTGCTGCCAACCTCGGGCACGGCACGCGTGTGTGGGCATGACGTCAGTCGGGAGCCGCTGCAGGCCAAACGTGCCCTCGGTTATCTGCCAGAGGGTGCACCGAGCTACGGTGAAATGACGGTGCGCGAGTTTTTGCAATTCATCCAGCGCGTGCGCAGCCTGCAGACGGAGGCGGGGTACCGGCGCTTTGACGAAGTGGTGCAACAGTTGCAACTGGAAGAGGTGCTGGACAGTTGTATTGATACGCTGTCCAAGGGTCTGCGCCGGCGCGTCGGCTTGGCGCAGGCTATCCTGCACGACCCGCCGGTATTGATGCTGGACGAGCCAACCGATGGCCTGGATCCGAACCAGAAGCATGCCGTACGGCGCCTGATTGACGTCATGGCGCGCAATCGCACGATTCTGATCTCCACCCATTTGCTGGAGGAAGTGCATGCGTTGTGCAATCGCGTAGTGATCATTGCGCACGGCAGATTACTTGCCGATGCGACGCCGACAGAGTTGGAGCGGCGCTCGCGTTATTGTGGCGCGGTGTCGTTCAGCGCGCCGGGCAGTGGCATGTCGCAGGAGATGCTGGGTCGTTTGCCGCAAGTGGCCGACATCGAAGTCGACGCGCTGGATGGCCGCACCACGGTGTTTCCCAAGCCGGGTGAACGCATCCTCGAAGCGGTCGAGCAGTTGTTGCGCGAGCAAGGTCTGCAGGTGTCGGAGATTCAGCTTGAAGGCGGTCGTCTGGATGAAGTGTTTCGCCAGATCACGGCCGAAGGCGCCGCCGCTGTCACCGTCACGGAACCACGTGCATGAGTCCGATCTCCGCCGTGCTGCGGCGTGAACTGCGCAGTTATTTTGTCACCCCGGTAGCGTACGTGTTTCTGGTGATGTTTCTCGTGCTCAGCGGCATGCTCACGTTTTACGTGGGTGATTTTTACGAGCGTGGACAAGCCGACTTGCAACCGTTTTTCGCGATGCATCCGTGGTTGTATTTGATCCTCGTGCCGGCGATCACCATGCGCATGTGGGCAGAGGAGTCCAATGGCGGCACACTGGAGCTGCTGCTCACCTTGCCGCTGACGTTGTGGCAGGCCATGGTCGGCAAGTTTCTGGCCGCATGGGTGTTCGTCGGCCTGGCGCTGGCGCTGACATTCCCGATCTGGATCACAGTCAACTATCTTGGTGCGCCGGATAACGGCGTGATCGTGGCCGGTTATCTTGGCAGCTGGTTGATGGCCGGCACGTTTGTCGCCATTGGTGCGTGCTTGTCCGCACTCACGCGCAGTCAGGTCGTGGCGTTCATCATCACCGCGCTGGTGTGTGCGATGCTGATCATGATCGGTCAGCCGCAGATCGTGGATTTCTTCCACGACACACTGCCGCGCAAGTTGATCAATGGCGTGGCGCACCTGTCCATGCTGCGGCATTTCGAGGCGATTGCGCGCGGCGTACTCGATGTGCGCGACGTGTTGTATTTCGTGCTCAGCACGTTCGGCTGGCTGCTGGCCGGGGTGCTGCTGCTTGACCTCAAGCGGACGCGCTGAGCCATGTCGGGGTCACGCCTGAAGCACCTGTGGTCGAGTCTGCGTCATCCTCGGCGCAGCACATTGCTGGTGGCATTGTTGGTGCTGCTGGTGCTGGTGTTTGTGCCCTTGATCGTTGCCAGCAGCCGATGGCTGCACGCCTCGCGCATCGACCTGACCACAGACAAGTTGTACACGCTGACGCCCGGCACGCTGCGCATTGTCGATACGTTGCAGCGTCCGTTGCGCCTCACGCTGTACTTTTCGGCGCATGCCGCACGCGACCTGCCGCAATTGCGCAGCTACGATCAGCGCGTGCTTGAGATGTTGCAGGAAATGGTTGCCCGGTCACGCGGCCACATCCGGCTGCAAGTCATCGATCCGGTGCCTTATTCCGACGACGAGGCCAGCGCCGAGGGCAGCGGCCTGACTGCGGCCAGTGGTGGCAGCAATGGTGAGCGCGTGTTTTTTGGGCTTGCCGGTGCTGCCATGTCGGGCCCGATGGATGCAGACAGCAGTGCGGAACGGACACCGGAGACGACGCTCGCCATCAGCTTCTTTGACCCGGCGCGTGAAGCCTTTCTCGAGTACGACATTGCCAAGCTGCTGTACGAGTTGAACCAGACCCGGAAGCCGATGATCGGGGTCATCAGTTCGTTGCCGATCAGTGGTGACCCGGCACTGGATGAGCCGACGTGGACCACGCTGCAGCAGCTCGAGCAGTTGTTCGCAGTGAAGATGCTGGACCCGGCTTCGCTGCAACACGTTGATCCGGCCATCAAAGTGCTGCTGTTGATCCACCCCGGTGCGCTATCAGTCGGCGCGCAGTATGCACTGGACCAGTACGTGTTGGGCGGCGGACACCTTGTGGTGTTTGTCGATCCCGATGCGGAGCAAGCCCGCGTCGCGTATGGCAGTGCGAATACTACCGCAGCCGATGATGATGCCGGCATGGCGCGCCTGTTTGCAGCCTGGGGCGTGCTCTATGATCCGCACAAGGTGGTGCTTGATCGTGCGCGCTCGCTGCAGATCGAGTTGGCCGGTAGCAGCCTCAATCATCCAGCCATGCTGGATCTGGGTGCGGCCGAGCTCAATCGCGACGATGTGATTACTGCCAGCCTGCAGCGTATCAACGTGTCCACGACAGGCTATTTTGATCTGGCGCCCAATGCCACGACTCGACTGCTGCCGCTGTTGCAAAGCAGTGCCGAGGCAGAAGTGGTATCACGTCAGCAAGTGCTGGCGGCGGCCAGTGACCCGGCGCAGTTGCTCCGCGGATACACGCCGGATAACACCCATTACGTGCTCGCGGCGCGCCTGCGCGGGACATTCGCCAGTGCGTTTCCCGAGTATGCCAACGAGCCTGGTCACCGTGCCAGTTCCGCCGCCGGCACCGAAGTGCTGTTGGTCGCTGATACCGACTTGCTCAGTGACCGATTGTGGCTCGAACCGCAGACGATTCTCGGCCAGACCATGATGCGGGTGTTTGCCAATAACGGCGATTTTGTGACCAATATGGTGGACAACCTCAGCGGCTCGTCGGCGCTGCTGTCGATTCACGCCCGCTCGACCTCGCAGCGGCCGTTCACGCGGGTACAAGCGTTGCGCAATGTCGCGGACCAGAAGTTCCTGCAGAAGGAGTACGAGCTGGAGCAAGAGTTGGCCGACACGCGCCACCGCCTGGCCGAACTGCAGCCGGGCAAGGGCAGTAGTAGCGAGGTCAGCGCCGAACAGCGTCGTGAGATTGAACAGTTTCGCCAGCGTCAGTTGGCGATCAACAAGGAGCTGCGGGATGTCCAGCACCAGCTCAACGCCGAGATCGACGCGCTGGGCTTGCGGGTGAAAGTAGCCAATATCACGCTGGTGCCGGGCCTGCTGATCATGTTTGGTCTGCTGTATGGCTGGCGACGCATGCGGCGCACTCGCCGGCGGCGCTGACCTGTCGGCACACCGGCACGCTGAGAGCGTCCGCGGCAAAAGCGCGCAGTGGCAGTTACCCGACTGCGCGCAGTGTGCTGGCACGGCGGTTTGCCACGCTGCACGCGTGCCACAGGCCTGATGGCGGCGCAGAGGTACCGCGACATTCAACGCGCCCGACATTATGCTGGAGCGACTGATGTGAGCGGATGCGGTGCAGCGACGTGATGGCTGGCGTGTGGAAATGGATCGAGCCGTGGGAATTTTCGTGGGTGTTTCTGGCCACGTTTCTGCTCGCGTGCGCGCTGTACGTGCGTGGGTGTCGCCGGCTGCAGGTCAGTGTTGGGCGGCAGCTGGCGTTCTGGATCGGCATGGCCATCATCTATGTGTCCCTGCAGACGTACCTGGATTACTACGCCGAGCATGAGTTTTTCATGCACCGCACGCAGCAACTGCTGCTGCATCATCTCGCGCCGCTGCTGATTTGCGCGACGTATCCCATGAGTGTATTGCGCGCCGGGCTGCCGTTGGCCTGGCGTTGTGCGCTGGTGCGTCCGCTGCAGCGCTCGTCGCCGTGGCGATTGATCAGCGGCGTGCTGTTCAATCCAGTCGTGGCTACGGTGTTGTTTGTGCTGTTTGTACTGATCTGGCTGTGGCCGCCGTTGCAGACGCTGGCGATGCTGGACTGGCGCATCTACCGTTTCATGAACTGGACGATGTTGCTCAGTGGTTTTGTGTACTGGTCGCTGGTGCTTGAGCACCGCCCCCATCCGCCGGGGCGCATGACTGCTGGGATGCGCGTGCTGTCGCCGGGCATCACCATGACGCCGCAAATCGTGGCCGGCGCCGTCATCACTTTTTCGCGCACCGATTTGTATCCGATCTTCGAGCTGTGCGGTCGCGCATTCACGTTCAACGTGCTGACTGGGCAGATGATCGGTGGCCTGATCACATGGGTGCCGGCAGCGTTCATCGAATCCGTTGGTGCATTGCTGGCGTTGCGCGTCTGGTTGCGGCTGTCACGTGCTGGTCGCTTGCCGGAGCGGGCGTTGCGCTCCATGTTGGCAACACCGACTGAATCCATCGCGTTGCCGTTGCAGTAGCGCGCGGCTTCAGCGCCCGCCGTGCGTATGGTCGTGCGCCGTCGGTCCATCAGTCGCTGCCGAGTTGCTCGCTGGCGACTCAGGCTCACCGGCGTCAATAGCATTCGCCGGGCGGGCGATGAACGTGGTGCGCAGCGTGCTGCCGTCGGCAAACGTCAGCGTCAATGGCACATGGTCACCAGGGGTAACCGGATGCGCCGGCTTGGTCAGCATCAGGTGATAGCTGCCCGGTGCGAGCTGCGCGGTGTCTTGGGCTGGAATCGGCATGGTGTTGACCATGTGCATGCGGTTGGTGCCGCCCGCGCCAGAACTGAGATGCAACATCACGTCGGCGTAGCGGGTGCTGCGCGCGCCGGTCAACGCGGCCGGTTGTTTGCCCAGGTTTTGCAATGTCGCATACCCCGCAGCCGGCAGATCACCGGGCAGGATACGCAGCCAGGCATGGCTGACTCGCACGTTTGCGGCGCTGGCTGCGCAAGTCACGCCGGGCAGCAGTGCAGCGCCCAGCAGCAAGGCGATACTCATCGCTTTCATGCGTTGGATCCGGTATTCAGCAACAGATGCAGATCGTGTACCAAGTCATCTTGCGTGGCGTTGGGCGTAGCCAGCACGCGGGCACGGCCGGCCCGGTCGAATACGTAGATCGCCGAGCTGTGGCTTACCGCGTAGCTGCCGTCGCTGGCGTCCGGCTCGCGGGTGAACGCCGAGCGGTAGCGTTTGCTCAGGGCTTCCACCGCGCGTGGTGTGCCGGTGAGGCCTATCGCACGTTTGTCGAAGGCGTTGACGTAGGTCTTGAGCACGGCGGGCGTATCGCGCGTCGGGTCGACGCTGACAAACAGGATGCGTGCGCCGTCCGCCAGCGGTCCCAAGCGTTGCATGGTGACGTGCAGTTGCGCCAGCGTCAGTGGACACACGTCGGGGCAATGCGTATAGCCGAAATACAACAGCACGACCTTGCCGCGATAGTCCGCAGCGGTGACGGCCTTGCCGTTGTCGTTGGT
>CAJDTO010000076.1_pt1 | contig 20289 bp, 16 predicted proteins | sample 7389821 | NCBI WGS metagenome assembly CAJDTO01 (sample SAMEA7055651, study PRJEB34461) | soil metagenome | biome: terrestrial ecosystem; feature: Peninsula; material: soil | place: Antarctica | collected 2016
TAGCTGCTCGTACTCGTTGGTCGGCAGCAGAATGCCCCACACCTTGCGCTCGGGGTGACTGAGCGCAGCCAGCATCTGTCGCCATTGCGCCCAGGTGCGCGGTGGCGCGTCGTAGCCGGCGGCTCGCAGGAGGTCGCGGCGGTAGAACAGCAGGCGCGTGTCGACGTACCACGGCACGCCGTACAGGGTGCCGTCGACCACGTTGGTGGCCCAGATGCTGGCGAAATAATCGTCGGGCTGGACCACGGCGGAACGGTCCACCCGCGACTGCAACGGTTCCAGCGCGTGCAATGCCGCCAGTTCCGGCAGCCAGGTATTGCCGAGCTGGCTCAGGTCCGGCGTGGAGTTGCCAGCGAACGCGGTGAGCAGTTTCTGGTGCGCGGCGGTCAGTGGCAATTGCTGCACGTTGACGTGGATATCCGGGTGTGCGCGCTCGAACGCCGGGAGGAGCTGCTTGATCGCCTCGCCTTCGCGGCCGATGGTCCAGAACGTGAGCTGATGCGAGTCGTCCGGCGCCGATGCGCAACTGCCGAGCAGCGTGCCGCAACCGGCGAGGACGTTTCGCCGCTGCAGCCGGGCGTTCATTGTCGCGGCGGCTCCGCGTCCAGCCAGCCGCCCTGGAAGCCGGCACGCTGCAGCCCGCGGCGAATGTGCGGATTCCTCTTCATCACGTCCCAGACGAAACCACTGCGCCAATTCTCGATCATCAACACGATCGGGCCCTGGTCAATCCCCAGTTGCACATCATCGACCCAGCCCATCGGCACCACCTTGCCCGAGCGCAGCCCGGTCTGCAGGTGAAAACTGGGGTTGAAGGCGTCCACGAAACCGTAGCTACCGTAAATGTCCTGGCCATAGCGCCGCTTCATCTCCGCCAGCGCAGGGATCACCAGCTCCGGCGCAAACGCGATCGAGCCGGCTACGGCAGTCGGCACGATGGTACCGTCGTCGACCAGGTAGCCGAGACCGGCACCGCGCGCGGTGTAACCGTAATACCGACGTGGTTGCGGGCTGTGGCCCACGACCAACATGCCGCCGGGCCCGTTGCTGGCGGTCAGCCCCCACACGTTCGCGCCGTAGCCGGTCCAGCCGCCGGGGTTGGCGATGGCGTAATTGCGCTGGGCGATCACCGCGCGCCGGCTGTTCTGGAAATAATCCAGGTCATGCGCGCGGTTCCAGGCGTCCCGGATGCCGCGAAAATCGATCCATACATGGCTGTACTGGTGACCGAACATCGGGCCGAAATTGAGCAGCCGCTGGCCGTAAAACTCGCCCCAACTGCGCCCGTAGGTGCTGGTCCACGCGCTCCACACCTGTGGCTCGACCGGGTGGCTGGGCGAGCCCAGCGCCAGCACGTACAGCAGCATGGCCTCGTTGTAGCCCTCCCAGTCGTGTGCAATGAACTTGCCGCCCGGGGTCCAGCCCATGCTGATCAATGGTGGCCGCACCTGCACCCAGTTCCAGTCGACGCGGCGGTAGATGCGCTCGGCCAGGGCGCGAATCTCGTGTTCGGGCGGCGTTTCGCGGTCGTAATACGACTGGGCAAACAGAACGCCACCCAGCAGCAGGCTGGTGTCCACCGTCGACAGCTCGGTCCAGCGCGCAAAGCGCTTGCCACTGGACATGTCCAGGAAGTGATAGAAGAAGCCGCGGTAACCGCTGGCGTCATCCTCACTGGCGTTTTGCGGCGCGGAGTCAAAGAAGCGCAGCGTGGTCAGGGTGCGTTCGACCGCCTGCTGGCGGGTGATATAGCCGCGCTCGACGCCCACGCCGTACGCGGTCAGACCGAAACCGACCGCGGCGATGCTGGAGAACGATTCACCGGGGTAATGATCGGGGATCAGGCCGTTGGCTGGATTGGCGCTGTCCCAGAAGAACGCGAAGGTGCGTTGTTCGAGGTCGTTGATCAGCGCCGGGACGACCGGTGCGCTGACTGGCGCCGAAACGACCGCAGCGCTGGCTGATCCGGCAATGGCCGGTTGGGTTTGCCAAGCCGGACTGGCTGGCGCGGCCAGCACCAGAACCAGTCCAAGGACGAACGAAAACAGCCACGCGGGCCGCAAGGATGACTTCATGATGGGTCTGCCGTGGTCTGCGTTTGCTGCCACGCGAACCGGTACTGTCGCACGATTCGCGCTGGCCATTCAGCCGTCCGCCCGTGAGCTGCAGGCGGACAAGGTGAAGCGGCGATGCAATGGCGCCGCGGTGGAATCAGAACGTGTAGCGGGCGCCAACCTGGAAGCGGCGGGTCTGGTTCGGATCAGCACTGGTGACCCTGCCGAAATCCGGGTTTGGGTTCAGCGTCCCCCAGTTGTACTGATTGTTGATGTAGCCGTTGTCGACGTCACGGTTGAACACGTTCATCACGTCCAGGCGCAGCTCCAGCGCCTGGCTTTCACCGAAGCGGAATTCCTTGGCAACGGAAAGATCCAGATTGACGTACTTGGAACCGACCTTGCCGTTCTTGCGGAAGATGCAGTTGTAGTCGCAATCGGGCACGTTGGCGAAGTAGTCGTATGGCAGGCCCGAGCCGTAGGTGAAGATGCCGGTCAGCCGCGTATCCCATGGGCCGCGCAAGATACCGTTGAGCACCAAATGGTGCTTCTCGCCGACGTGGCCGCCGGGGTAACCGGCCGGATCAACATAGTCCAGCGAGTAATTGTCGTTACCCTGTTGGCGCGCGTCCTGGTAGGTGTAGGCCAGGCCCACGCCCCAGCCCGAGGCTTTGGTATACGGCTTGTCGACGCTGACCAGCACGCTGCTGGACTGGGTTTTTTTGTCGGTGTTGTGCAACACCACACCGTACGGGCTGCCCGGTAGCTGGTCGAGCTTGAAGCCGGGTTCCGGCAGGCGATTCCAGATCCAGGTGAACTGGTCGTAGCCGAGCACGCGGGCGAACGTCAGCGACCCGTTCCAATCACCCAGCACCTGACGCACGCCCAGGCTGAACTGATCGGTGTGCGGCGGTTTGGTGTTGTTGTTGACCACGTCGAGCTCAGAGCTGAAACCGGGTAATCCAGACGCGAGCAAACCGTTGAGCCCGGCAGGTGTGAGATAGCTCGGATCCCATGCGATCGTCCCCGGCGTGACCCCGCCCGGACTGAACAGAAAGGTGTAATTGGGCACCTGCGAGTGCAGCTCCTCCTGACTGATCCAGTCGAACGGCGTGCGGTCGTAGTAGCGGCCAGCGCCACCAAAGACGGTGGTGCTCTGGTCGACGTTCGGGCTGACATCCAGCGAGAAGCCCAGCCGTGGCTGGATCGCACCCTTGTATCCATCGCGGTTGTTGCCGGTGCTGATGTAGCTCTGCAGGCCCAGATATTCCAGCGTGGGAACTTGCGCGGCCGGCGTCACGTAGTCCTTGTTCAGTGCGTTGGTCTCGTAATCCCAGCGCAGGCCGAGGTTCAACTGCAGCCGCGTGGTGATGTCCCAATCGTCCTGCACGTACAGACCGAGCTGGTTGGTGTGCAGGTTCGCGCTGGCGCCGCTGGGCGAATAGATTGCCCGGTACGGGGAATTGAAACCACCGGGGAAGGCAGCGTCTTCGTTGTAGAAGTAGGTCGGCACGGTGGCGCTGTTTTGCTCCAGCGTGATGCCGTAGGCGGCGTATTTGATACCGGCCTTGATTGTGTGGTCGGGCACGCCGAACCAGGTGAAATCATCGCGAATCGTGCGTTGATACTGGCCCTTGTCCTGCAGGTCGCTGCCAGCGCCGATCACGGCGATACCCGGATCGTAAACACTGCGTACCGTGCCGGATACGGCCGAGGTCGGACGCCACCTCGCGATGCCCGAATTGAGCAGCAGGTCGTTGATGTAGCTCTCGCCGCGCGACTGCCATTTCAACAACAGGTCGTCGACGCTGTTCTTGCGGTTGCTGCGCGCGGTGTAGGCCGTGTTGCCGCCAAAGCCGAGTTGTTCACTGTCGCGCCGAGTGGTCACGCTGAAGTCGACGTTGTTGTCGTGGTTCGGCTGCAAGCTCAACTTGCCGAAGAAGGTTTTTTCGTTGAACGGTGCCGAGAACGTGCCGTTGTACTGGGAGAACCGTGGGTCGTTGATCTGCACGGTAGTGTTGGCGGTGTCCTTGCGCTCCTCGTAGTTGATGAAAAACTGTGCCATGTCCTTGATGATCGGGCCGCCGAAGGTGAAGCCGCGTTGTTCGCGCTTGTAGTCCGGTTTCTTGACGTGGTTTTTCTTGTCGAACGAGTTCTGCGCGATCATCGACTGATTCTGGTAATAGTCGTACAGCGAACCGTGGAACTCGTTCGTGCCGGACTTGGTTACCGCAGTGATGATGGCGGTGCCGGCCTGTTCGTACTCAGCCTTGTAGTTGTTCGTGAGCACCCGGAACTCCTGCACTGCTTCTTGCGAGAACGGGTTGCCGCGGGTGGAGTCCTGGCCGGCGATACCGCCTTTCAGCACGTTGTTCTTCAGGCTGGCACCGTCGATGAAAACGTTTACATTCTCGGCTGATTGACCGCCCGCCGAGAACGTCTTCTGGTTGGGATCGCGTGAGGTGGTCACACCCGGCACCAGCTTGGCAAAGTCGAGGAAGTTGCGCTCGTTCTGCGGCAGTTCCTGGATCTGCCGCTGGCTGATGTTGGTGGCCACTTCGGACGTACGCGTCTCGACCATCGCAGCCGCACTGACGGTGACGGCCTGCAGGTTGGTGGCACCACCGGCGGTGCTCACCCCCCCGCCCGCCACGTCGAGGTTGAGACTCAACGCCTGGCCCACCTGCACGGTGACGTTCTGGCTGGCGTTGCTGCCATTGCCGCTGGCAACGATGTTGTAGTTGCCCGGGCTCAGTCCGGCCAGCGTGTAATTGCCGTCTGCATTCACCTTGGTCTGACTGACGAAGCCATTCGCGGTATTGGTGGCCACCACTTTGGTGGGCATCTGTCCCTGCGGCGCAATGACGTGCCCGCGCAGCACGGCGGTGCTGGTCTGTGCGCTGGCATCAGGCAGCACCAGTGCGGCGACGAGCAGGCCGGCGAGGGCCAATGAAATGTGTCTCGGTAACGAGCGTTGATTAACCATGAGCTGACCCTCTCCCGTAATCGTTGCAAGTAGTTCGGTTGTTTGCTGTCACGCTGTCGCGGTAATGCTTGGCGGATCGGCCGACGTCCCCGTTCCGCTGACCGGGGTGGCTTTGCCTCGGCGCTGCTGCCTCCGGCGCATTCCTGCACCGGGCTGGGTGGTGGGCATCAAGGACCCAGTGCTGGAGGCGCGCACCACCAGCTCGGCGTCGACATGCCGCTGGGTACCACGCGCCACGCTACCCGGGCTGGTGATCTGCGTGCCCAACATCTCCATCGCCTGTCGGCCAAGGTCGGCGATGTGTACCTGAATGGTGGTCAGCGCCGGCGTGACATAACGTGCCATCGGCACGTCGTCAAAACCGGCCACGGCAATCTCGCCGGGAACGTCGACACCGGCTTCGCGCAACGCGGCGAGGAACCCGATCGCCATCATGTCGTTGGCGGCGAACACCGCGTCCGGTCGATGCGCCATGGCCAGCACTTGGCGCCCGGCCCGATAGCCGGATTCCTCGCTGAAGTCACCGGCCAAGGTCAGCGCTTTGCGGCCCGTGGCTCCGTTCGCCAACGCTTGGCGATAGCCGCGCTCGCGCTCAGTGGCATCACGGTTGCCGGCTGGCCCCTGGATAAAGGCGATGCGTTGGCGACCCAGCGCCAGCAGATGTTCCACCACCAATCGTGCGCCGCCGTCATTGTCTACCGACAGCGCGCAGTAATCGGCGCCGGTCAGGCGCGTATTCATCAATACGGCGGGCAAATCCACCGGCAGGTTCTGCCGCAGAAAGTCGGCATCGGCGTGCGGGGACATCAGCAACAGGCCATCGACCCGGCCGCGCATGGCGCGCAGCGCCACAGCCGCAGCGTCGGCGTCGTCATGCGAACTGGACACCAGCAGGTGCAGACCGCGCGCGCGCGCTGCCAAGTCGATGCCACGGATCAGCTCGGAAAAAAACTCGCCGTGCAGGTCAGGCAGCAACGCGCCGACGGTATTGGTGCGCCGAGTGATCAGCATGCGCGCCGCGCCATTCGGTACGTAGCGCAAACGCTGCGCTGCCTCACGGATGCGCTGGCCAGTCTCGGCGGTCACACCGCGACCGCCATTGAGTGCCCGCGACACCGACGCCACCGAGACCTGGGCTTCGCGCGCTACATCTTTGATCGTGGCTGCCGACATAGAAGATAACCAAGGTTCAAGAAACGGCATCGCTGGGCCAACGTAAACGTTTTCATGGCGGTTTGTAAAGAGGCGGTAAAAGTCAGTTTGTGCTGCATTGCGGCGAGCGGTGTCCGCGCCACTGCAAGACTGTCGCGGAACGCGTGGTGACTTCACTGCATGCGGCGGGCTGACCAGGCCTCAGTATTTCCGCCGGTGGCAGACCGGACGGGCACCGGTAAAGCCCATGGAGAGCCGTTGTGCGACCGATTGTTAAAATTTCAATTCTGGCGTTAAATGTACGTTAATCTTCGCATACTCAATCAGATGTATGGTCAAGTTGTCGTCGTTTCTCAACAACCTCGCCACAACTATTTGTTTTTCAAGCTTATGACGATTTCATTGATCTTGCTGTTCGCACTCTCCGCCGCGCTGCTCGCCAGCGCGATCAGGAACGTGCCGGCCGGGCAGGTCTACAGCCTGTACCGCCACGGCAAGTTTCTGCGGGTATTGCCCTCAGGCACGCACTTGGCCTGGCCGCTAGTCGATCGGGTCATGCACAAGATCAACCTGGCCGGGCAGACTCTGCGACTGGAAACCGCCGTGCCGCCCTCGGCGAACGCCATAGAGGTGCGTGGCACGGTGTACTGGCAGGTGCTGGAACCGGAACGTGCCGATGCGGTGTTTGGACAAGTCGACCAATTGATCCGCCGTGGTGCCCAAGAAGCCCTGCGCAACGAGCCGGTTGCCGCCGGCGCTGATCGTCGCGATCTGGGTGTCCGCGTGAAACAGGCGTTGAACAGCGCGCTGCGCGACCGCGGCATGCTGGTGACCCGGGTCGACCTCGAGCTGGCCTGACAAGATCGCACCACGGCGCCCCAGAGCGCCGATGCCACAGGGGATATTTGCGTATTTTCGACCCGCTTCGGCGGGTTTTTTTCTGGTCGGACTGGCATTGCGCCGGCGGGCCACGGATACTTTGCAGCCCTGCTTCTGATCGTGATAGCGATGACCGCGCGCGACACCCTGCAACAGTCACTCGAACAAGGCATCGCGACGCTGGGCCTGGAACTGCCCGCAAATGTCGTTTCGCGCCTGCTTGATTACCAAGCGTTACTGCAGCGCTGGAACGCAGCGTACAACTTGACTGCGGTGCGTGCCCCAACGGAGATGGTCATCCGCCATCTGCTCGACTCGCTGGCCATCCTGCCTTACGTGCGGGGTGCGTCGCTGGCCGATCTGGGCACCGGACCGGGCCTGCCCGGCATCGTGCTGGCGGTTGCCGCGCCGGGGCGCGAGATCCTGCTGGTGGATTCCAACGGCAAAAAGGTCCGCTTCCTGCGCGAGGCAATCCGTACCCTGAAGCTGGAAGGCGTGCATGCCGTGCAGGCGCGCGTGGAAGACGTCGAGGGGCAGTTTGACTGCATCACCTCACGTGCGTTTGCCAGCCTCGCGGACATGCTTGGTTGGGGCGGCCATCTGCTGGCACCGGACGGCATCTGGCTGGCGATGAAGGGCAAACTGGCGGACGGCGAAGTGTCCGCGATCCCGGCCGGGTTTAGCGTGCGCAGCACGCACCCGCTCGCCGTGCCTGGACTGCCAGCCGAACGCCATCTGCTGGTGCTGGGCCGCGCCTGATTTCAGACCCGGCAGGAACCCGCTCGCGGGCGATGCACTTGGTTGCGGATCAGGAATCCCGAGCGCAAAAGCATTGCCCGCGAGCGGCCTCCTGTGACCGCGGAAGGGTTCCGCGGGGTGTTAGTCGTCCAGCACCGCGCCGTTGCTGGCGATCACTTGGGCGTACAGCTGCGCCGTCGCCTTGGGCGTACGTTGCTGGGTGGCAAAGTCGACGTGGTACAGACCGAAGCGCTTGGCGAAACCTTGCGACCATTCCAGGTTATCCAGCAATGACCATGCGTAATAGCCTTTCAGGTTCACTCCAGCTTCGATCGCGCGGTGCATGGCCTTGAGATGCTTGCGCAGGTAATCGGTGCGCAGCGGATCGTCGAGCACTCCGTTCTCGGCGACCGGCGGGTCACCGGCGAGGCCTGCAGCGGGTACTGAGCCGCGTCGTGCTTCACCACCGCGCGGGTGTAGTAGTTGATGCCGACAAAATCGACTTGCTGCCTGGTCAGCTTGAAGTCGTCGGCGGGGAAGTCCGGCCAGGCGTCGCCGAAGATTTCCTTCAGCTCCGGCGGATAGCTGCCAAGCAGGGCCGGGTCGGCGAACTGCTCGTTCATGTACGCATGCGCGCGACGGGTGGCGGCCAGATCCTCGACGCTGTTGCTGTGCGGATACTTTGGCTCGATGTTGAATACCACGCCGATTTCGTGTTGGCCGTGCGCGCGATAGGCCTGGATGCCGGCGCCGCTGGCGCGCATCAGGTTGTGCGCCGCGATCGGTGCTTCGTACTTGTTGCGATGGCCCGGCGCCAGCGCACCGTGCAGGTAGCCGCCGTCGGTGACTACCCACGGCTCGTTGAGCGTGGCCCAACGCGGCACGCGGTCATCCAGCGCCTTGAACATCACCTGCGCATACTCGGCAAACCAGTGCGCGCTGTCGCGGTTGAGCCAGCCGCCGCGGTCGTCCAGCGCCGCCGGCAAGTCCCAATGAAATAGCGTGGCATTCGGCACAATGCCGTTCTCCAGCAATTCATCGACCAGCCGCGAATAGAAATCCAGGCCTTTCGGATTGACCCGGCCGGTGCCTTCCGGCAGCACGCGCGCCCAATTGACGCTGAAGCGGTAGCCATGCAGACCCAGCGCCTTCATCAACTGCACATCGCCCTGGTAACGGCGGTAGTGATCGCAGGCGATGTCACCGGTGTCACCGCTGGCCATCATGCCCGGCGTATGTGCGAAGCGTTGCCAGATGCTCGGGCCGGCACCGTCGGCCAGCGGTGAGCCTTCGATCTGATAGGCCGAGGTAGCGGCGCCCCAATGGAAGCCGTCGGGAAACCGGAAATTGGCACGTGGCATCGCAGTTCCTGCCGTCAAAAGCTTGATGTAAACGATTACACAGGCAGAATAGCCGAATGTTCCGTCACCGTGCAGTTCGGGCATGCCTGGCGAAACCGTGGCCATCGTGGCCCGCTCGCAAACGGAGAAGCTGATGGCAACCGTAGTTCTGGACCGGCTGCGCAAGGTCTACCCCAATGGCCATGTGGGTGTGGCCGATGCCACGTTTCAGGTCGCCGACGGCGAGTTGCTGGTGCTGGTCGGCCCGTCCGGTTGTGGCAAGACCACCCTGCTGCGGATGATCGCCGGGCTGGAAACCATCACCGCCGGCACGCTCTCGATCGACGGCCGCGTGGTCAATGAGCTGGCACCGAAGGATCGCGACATTGCCATGGTGTTCCAGAACTACGCGTTGTACCCGCACATGACGGTGGCCGAAAACCTCGGCTTTGGCCTGAAATTGCGCGGCCACCAACAGGCGGATATCGACCAGCGCGTCGCTGCGGCGGCGAAAACCCTGGAGCTGGAATCGCGTCTGAATTCGCGCCCCGGCGCGCTGTCCGGTGGCCAGCGCCAGCGGGTGGCGCTGGGTCGCGCGCTGGTGCGCAAGCCGAAGGTGTTTTTGCTGGATGAGCCGTTGTCCAACCTCGACGCCAAGCTGCGCCTGTCGATGCGGGTGGAGATCGCCCGACTGCATCGCCAACTCAAGGCGACCATGGTCTACGTCACCCACGACCAGATCGAGGCGATGACGCTGGGCCAGCGTATTGTGGTGCTCGATGGCGGAGTGATTCAGCAAATTGATACACCGATGACGCTCTACGACCGGCCCGCCAACCTGTTCGTGGCCGGCTTCCTCGGCAGCCCGGCGATGAACCAACTGCGCGGCACACTGCGCCACGACGGCCACTGGCGTCTGATCACTGCACACGGCGAAATTACCCTGGACGAACCAGCCGATCCGGCGGTGTGGCAAGCCTGGCGCGACAGCGAGGTGGTCCTGGGCGTCCGGCCCGAGGACCTGCAGCCGCTGGAAGCCGGCCCACCCGCCTTGCACGCCCGGCTGGAAGTGCTCGAGCCGGTTGGCAACGAGGTCTTTCTCAATCTGCGCTACGGCGATCAGACTCTGGTTTCGCGTGTCGCGCCGCGCAACGTGCCTGCAGCCGGTGCCGATGTGCCGCTGAGCTTGGCGGCTGGGCGCGTGCACTTGTTCGATGCGGCCAACGGCGTACGGATCGCAACTTGAGAGCAGCGTCGCGGGCAGGCAGGGCGTGACGGCAATGGTAATCTAGCCGTCCTTCGCGAACGAAAAGCCTTCCGCCCATGGCCCGCATCATCGCTGTCGCCAATCAGAAAGGCGGCGTCGGCAAGACCACTACTGCCGTCAACCTGGCGGCCGCCCTGGCGGCGGCCAGGCGCAAAGTGTTGCTGGTGGATCTGGATCCCCAGGGCAACGCGACCATGGCCTCGGGCGTCAACAAGCGCGACGCCACGCCAAACGGGTGCGCGGTCTTGCTGGAAGAGGTGCCGATCGGTGCCGCGATCGTGCCCACTGCGGCGCATTTCGACCTGCTGCCTGGCGGCCCGGACCTCACCGCCGCCGAACTCAAGCTGATGGACGCCTTGGCGCGCGAGCATCGGCTGCAGGAACAACTGGCGCACGTGGCGGACAACTACGACACGATCCTGATTGACTGTCCGCCGTCGCTGAACCTGCTGACGCTGAACGCGTTGACGGCGGCCGACGGCGTGCTGATTCCCGTGCAGTGCGAATACTTTGCCCTGGAAGGGCTGTCCAGCTTGCTGGAAACGGTCAAGGCGGTGCGTCATCGCCTGAACCCCAAGCTGCAAATCGAAGGCTTGCTGCGCACCATGTACGACGTGCGCAACAACCTCGGCAACGAAGTCTCCGCACAACTTACTCAGCACTTTGGCGACAAGGTGCTGCGCTCGATCATTCCGCGCAACGTACGTCTGGCCGAGGCGCCCAGTTACGGGCTGCCGATCCATCTGTACGATCGCAGCTCACGTGGTGCGATCGCCTACATCGGATTGGCGGGCGAAATGATCCGCCGCGAGCGCACGGCACACGCTGCCGGCGCGGCGGAAATTCCGCACCCGCCAACGCATGACGAGCCGGGTGTGATACTCAAGGCGCCCGCCGCCAATCATCAGGAATAAGCATGGCCGCTGCAAAAAAACGAGGCTTGGGACGTGGACTGGACGCCTTGCTCGGCGGTGACGGCGACGCGACCGCGAGCGGCGCGCAAGAGGGCGAGCTGCGTCTGTTGCCGATCCAGCAAATCCAACCGGGCAAGTACCAGCCGCGCCGACACTGGGACGACGAGGCCCTGGAGCAACTGGCGGCGTCGATCAAGGCACAGGGCCTGATCCAGCCGGTCGTCGTACGCGCACTGGGCAAGGACCGCTACGAATTGATCGCCGGCGAGCGGCGCTGGCGGGCCGCGCAACGCGCGCACCTTGCCGAGCTGCCAGCCTTGGTCAAGCAAGTTTCTGAAGCCGCCGTACCCGCCATGGCGCTGATCGAGAATATCCAGCGCGAAGACCTCACCCCGCTCGAAGAGGCCGACGCACTGAAGCGCCTGATCGACGACTTCGACCTGACCCACCAGCAGGCGGCCGACGCCGTCGGTCGTTCCCGCGCCGCCGTCTCCAACCTGCTGCGCCTGACCGAGCTGCCAGCCTCGATCAAGAAATTGCTGGACGCAGGCAAGCTTGAAATGGGCCACGCGCGCTGCCTGCTGACACTGCCTGAAGCAACCGCCGAGGCCTTGGCACTGGAAGCGGCGCGCAACCTCTGGAGCGTGCGCGAACTGGAAGAAGCCGCACGCCGCGCCCAAGCTGCGCCGCACGGGAAAGCGCGCCACCCCACCCCACGCGACCCGAACATCACCACGCTGGAGCGCGAGCTGGGCGAACGTCTGGCCACTCGCGTGGAGCTGGCACAAGGCCGCGGTGGCCGCGGCAAGTTGGTCATCCACTACCACAGCAACGACGAGCTCGAAGGCATCCTCGGCAAGATTCGCTGAAGCGCCGCAGTGGCATTGCGCGGCGAAGTAGGGCCTGCCGTTTTCGTGTGCCGAAGTACGTCGCGCAAGCTCCGGCGGGCAGTGCCCGCCCTGCGCGCAGCCAAAGTCGATGCGCGACTCGTCGCCCAGCTCCGGTAGGGCGGGCACTGCCCGCCGGCTCTACGCGGCCAACACGATCGTGGCGGCGTGGCGATATACCCACTTTTTTATCCATAACCGCCGAGGCGGACAGCACAGGTGCTTCGCGCCGTTGCAGCCGCGGCGGGCGGGGTGACAAGGCGGGCAGTGCCCGCCCTACGCGGGAGGCGAAGGGTGGCGACAGGCGTTAGACTTTGTCGCTGCCGCGCGCTGCGCAGCATCCGTTCTGCTGAAAGGCGTGCTCCATGCTGGAACTTTCCGTCGTCGTCCCCGTATTCAACGAGCGCGACAATATTCCACCGTTGTTGGCTGAAATCGCGGCTGCGCTGCGCGGCCGGGTAGCGTTCGAGGTCATCTACGTCGACGACGACTCCAGCGACGACAGTCGCGCAGTGCTCGCCGCGCAAAAAGCGCTGTACCCGGAACTGCGCGTGTTGCATCACGTCGCGCGCAGCGGACAAAGCACGGCGGTATGGAACGGGGTGCGCGCCGCCGCGGCAGCGTGGATTGCGACGCTTGATGGCGACGGCCAGAACGATCCGGCGGATATCAACAAACTGCTCGCGGCGCGTGCCGCGGCCAGTGCGGAGGTGCGCCTGTTTGCCGGGTGGCGCACGACCCGCCGCGACAGTTTCAACAAGCGGATCGCCTCCAAGGTTGCCAACGCGGTGCGCTCACGCATGCTGCGCGATGCCACGCCGGACACCGGCTGCGGCCTGAAACTGTTCGAGCGTGAGGTGTTCTTGCGTCTGCCGTATTTCGATCACATGCACCGTTACCTGCCGGCACTGGTCAAGCGTGCCGGCTTTGCCTGCCAGAGCGTGCCAGTCGGTCACCGCCCGCGCACCGCCGGGGTATCGAAGTACGGCACGCTGGACCGCCTGTGGGTTGGCTTGGCTGATTTGCGCGGTGTTGCCTGGTTGATGCGTCGCGCCAAGGTGACGCACGTCGAGGAGTTGTAGCGCACCTCGGCACGATCGTCGCCGCTTTGTGCAACCCCATGCCAGCGATCACGCCACCGTGCGCGCAGCGTCGTATGCTGGTGATCTTCGCCTTGGGAGATCGCCATGGGCATTGTCACCAAACGTGTGTATGAACCGGCCGCAGATACGGACGGCTATCGCGTGCTGCTCGACCGGCTGTGGCCGCGCGGGCTGAAGAAGGCAGCAGTACCGTTCGACGTGTGGGCCAAAGAGTTGGCGCCATCTACCGAATTACGCAAGTGGTTCGGCCACGACCCGGCGTTGTGGGACGGCTTTCGCCACCGCTACGCCGCCGAACTCGACTCGGCTGCCGAGCTTTGGCAGCCGCTGGCACAGCGTTCAACCCGGCATCGCGTCACCTTGCTGTTCGGCGCGAAGGATGAGGAACACAACAACGCGGTGGCGCTGAAGACGTACATGGAAAACTGGCTGCATACCCACGGGCCACGTTGAACGCCGCTTGCAGGTAAAGCGCTACGACTCGTCCGGCGGTGTCGCCAATGGCGACCCTGACCAATGGGCAAGCATGTTGCGCGTCTGCTCGCGGCCCCGTTCGATCAACTCCCGCGCGCGATAGAATTCATACACGTTGGCGATGTCCCGCGGTAGCTGAATCAGCAAGTCCGGTTCGTACACCGCCAGGCGCAATCGCGACAAATGCGACTGCATCAGATCGATCGACTGGTTGAGCAGTTCGAAGGTGCTTTGCGCGCGCGCGGACGGCGCACCGTGTGGCACCAGATGCGTGACGAAGTCAGCCAGGCGGTGGCGGTAGCTGTGGTCCGTGTCCAGCGGCACTACCTTCAACTCCACTGCCGCATTCTGGGCCGCCGGGCCGTCCAGACTGACGGCCAGCAGATAATCGGCGCGTTCGCGCATCAGTGGCGTAACTGGTACCGGATTGAGCAGCGCCCCATCGACCAGGCGCCGACCTTCCAACTCGAAGGGCCGAAACACGGTAGGTAATGCCGTCGACGCGCGGATGGCGTCAAACAGCGAGCCGTGAGTCAACCACACCTCGCGACCACGATCCAGATCGGTGGCAACCGCGGTAAACACCACCGGCAAATCCTCGATCTGCACGTCGCCGGTCAAGTGCCGCAGCGTGTTCATGATGCGCTCGCCCTTGATGAACCCGCCGCCGCTGAGCGTCCAGTCCGCCAGGCGCAGCACATCCAGCCGCGCCAGCGTGCACGCCCAGTCGCGATACACCGCCAGCTTGCCCATGGCGTGAATGCCGCCAACCAACGCGCCCATCGAGCTGCCGGCGATCGCCACAATCTCGAAACCCTGGCGTTCGAGCTCCTCGATGACCCCGATGTGCGCCAAACCTTTCGCGCCACCGGAGCCGAGGGCGAGCGCGACGGTCGGCTTGCGAAGGGTGTCGGGAACTGCGGAAACGGACGCGTTCATGGTTCTCCACCTGTGCGCTGAGAGGACACCATTACGGTACCCAGGCATCGTGCAGTGTTGTAGTCACATCTGCGTACCTTACCCGGACCGCGCCGCCATACACGTCGGCGCCGCACAAGCCCGTTATCATGTGCGCCGATGCCTGCTTTGTCGTCCCCCATGATGTTCTCCCGCCCTGTCGGCCCGCGGACCACGCGATGAGCTGGCAGGCTTGGGCGACCGTTGCCGTCGTGGTGGGTGCGATGGCGCTGTTCGTCAGCGAAAAGGTGCGAAGCCCTGTCCGGGTTCAGCAATGAGGCGACGGTCGCGGTGGCGGCGATGTTGGTGCTGAGCATGGGCATTGACCGCTCCGGCGCGCTGGAGCCGCTGATCCGTCTGCTTGCGCGCATTCGTTATCCATGGCTGCTGACGCTGGCAACGATGCTGGTGATCGCGCCGCTGAGTGCCTTCGTCACCAACATCGCACTGGTCGCCACATTCCTGCCGCTGGCGCTACGCGTGTGCCAGCGCACGGGCACCTCACCTGCGCGGGTGCTGATGCCGATGGCGTTTGCCGCGCAGATGGGCGGTGTGTGCACGCTGATTGGTACCTCATCCAACCTGCTTGTCGATTCCATTGCGCGCGGGCACGGACTGGCCGGATTCGGCATGTTCGAGTTCACCGCCATGGGCGCGATGCTGGCCGTGGTCGGCATTGCCTACATGATGCTGGTGGGGCGCTGGTTGCTGCCCAAAGAGGTGGATGTGGGCCTGCCCCAGCAGACCGATATCGGCAAGTATGTGACCGAGCTGCGGGTGGGCGAGGAATCGGGCCTGATCGGCAAGAGCATCGCCGAGGCCAAGCTGGGTGAGCGTTACGGCGTGTATCCACTGGAGCTGCTGCGTGGCGAGCGCCGCATGTGGTCGCCGCAATCGCAGGAAATCGCCATGGGCGACGTACTGTTGGTGCGTGGCGACTGGCCCAAGATCGAGGAATTTCAGCGGCGTGCCGGCCTGAGCAACGCACCCAAGCTGCGTTATGCACAGGACAAGGATCACCCGCGAGTGCTGGCCGAGATCATGGTGGCACCGGCCAGCTCCAGCGAAGGCCAGCAACTGGCCGAGACCGAGCTCAACTGGCGCTACGATGCCACCGTGCTGGCCATCCATCGACGCGGGCAAATCCTGCGCGACAAGCTCAGTCAGGTGAGCCTGGCCGTGGGCGACGTGTTGCTGGTGCTGATCGACGAGGCGGTTGTGCCGCAGTTGCGCGGCGACGAAGGCCTGGTGGTGCTCAGCGAACGCGAGGAGCGCCCGCGCACACCACGCCCGGCGATTCTGGCCGTGCTGATCATGGTCGGCGTGGTGGCGAGCGCGGGCCTGCATCTGTTATCCATTCCGATTGCCGCCATCCTCGGTGTGCTGGCCATGGCGCTGTGTGGCTGCTTCGGCCGCAAGGACGTCTACGCCGGTATCGACTGGAAGGTCATCATCCTGTTGGGTGCCATCCTGCCGCTGGGTATCGCCATCGAAAAGACCGGCCTGTCGGGTGTCGTGGTGGCTGGCGGCATGCAGTTGGTCGGCGATCATGGCCCGATCGCCGCGCTGCTGCTGGTCTACTTGATGACCGCGGTGATGACCGAACTGATGGGGCACAATCCATCGGTGGTGCTGATGATGGGCATCGCGGTGTCGGTGGCACACGCCATGGGTGCCAATGCGCAGCCCTTCATCGTGGCGGTGGCGTTTGCCGCGTCGACGTCGTTTGCCACCCCGGTCGGCTATCCGACCAACACGATGGTGTATTACGCCGGTGGTTACCGTTTCATCGATTTCATGAAAGTCGGCATTCCGTTGATCGCCATCTTCTGCGCGCTGTCGATGTGGTTGATCCCGATTTTCTGGCCGTTTCATCCGTAGGCTCACCACGTCGGTCTGGACCGCAAGCGCCATCGTCAGAGGCCCGCCGTCCGGCGAACTCCGGGAGATACGAGCCCGCCACTTTGCTTGCGACCAGCCGCCTACAGATAATCGCCCAGCGCCAACTGCAGCAGATTCTTCATTTCCTCGCGCAGCGGCAAGGGGGCGATGATCTCCGCATCCGGGCCGTACTTGAGTACGTCCATCAGCAGCTCACGGGATTTCGCATACGGGACTTTCAGCTCGTAGCGGCCGTCGGCCAGCCACTCGCCTTTTTGCTGCGAATGCCAGTGTTCATCGGCGACCCAGCGCGCCGCGTGCGCCGAGAAGCGGATCGTTGCCCACGCCTTGGGCACACCGGCAAAGATGCCGTAGCTGGAAGCCAGCAGCTCGTTGAGGTCGGCATCGGGCACATCGATGGCGGGCGTCTCCTGCGCGCGCGGGTCAACAATGCGATCGACGGCAAAACTGCGCAACGCTTCGCGGTCGTGATCCCACACATCCAGGTACCAGTTGTCGCGGTAATGCGTCAGCCGCTGCGGCGACACCCGCCGGTGGCTGTCCGCGTTGGTGGTGCGCGCACGGTAGTCAAAGCGCAGTTGCCGGCGCTCCAGTACCGCACCGGCAACGATGCGAAACACCTGCTGATCAAGTTTGCGCTCGCCCCAGGTGATCACCCGGATACGCTCCAACGGCAGCGCCTTGCCGCTGCCTTGATCGGACAGCAAACCCTCGATGCGGGTCTTGAATGGTGCCAGTGCGCCAGCCAGCACGCCGGGTCCGGACCGGCTGATCAGCTCGTTCAGCGCCAGCAGCGCCGCCAGTTCGTCCGAAGTCAGCCACAGGCCCGGCAACTCGAAACGCTCACCCTCGCCCACGGCATAGCGAAATGCCGCCGGCTCGGTACCGGCACTTTCCACCGGCGCACCGAGCGCATCGCGCAAAAACGCGACATCGCGATACAGCGTGGCACGTGAGCACTCCAGCTCACCCAGCAGGCGCGCCAGCGGTACCGGATAGTGTGCCGCCTTGAGCAGGCGATGCAGGGTGAGGATGCGCTCGTATCGATCCATGGGCTTCGTCGGTGCATGGGGTATCGGCCATTGTGCGGCAACTACCCCATGAATGCCGCCTCAGGTCAGGCCGTAGCTTTTCAGCAGGGCTTCGGGCTGCGGTTTGCGCCCGCGAAAAGCGATGAAACTTTCCAGTGCCGGGCGACTCGCGCCAACCGCCAGAAACTCACGCCGGAAACGCTCGCCGGTGGCGCGATCAAGCACTCCGTGCTCGGCAAAGTCGGCGAACACATCGGCACTGAGCAACTCGGCCCACAAATAGCTGTAATAGCCGGCCGCGTAGCCACCAGCGAAGACGTGACTAAAGCCTTGCGGGAACCGCTGCCATGCCGGCGGGTACAACACGGCGACCTGGTTGCGCACTTCATCCAGCACAGCCAACGGACGCGCACCACGCTCCGGGTCGTATTCGAGATGCAAGCGAAAATCGAACAACGCAAATTCCAGTTGGCGCACCAGAAACAAGCCAGCGTGGAAGTGGCGCGCGGCCAGCATGCGTTGAAACAGCTCATCGGGCAGTGGCGCGTTGGTATCGACATGGCGCGCAAACAGATCCAGCGCCTGCCGATTCCACGCAAAATTCTCCATGAACTGGCTGGGCAGCTCCACCGCATCCCACTCCACGCCATCAATGCCGCCGATGGAGGGCAGGGCGATCCCGGTCAGCAGGTGATGCAGCCCGTGGCCAAACTCGTGGAACAGCGTTTGCACATCGTCGTGGCTGAGCAATGCCGATCTGCCGGTGGTCGCTGGCGCAAAGTTGCAAGTGATGAACGCCACCGGCCGTTGCACCTGCGCGCCATCGTCAAAGCGCGCACGACACACATCCATCCAGGCTCCTCCGCGCTTGCCATTGCGCGCATACAAATCCAGATACGCGCCGGCAAACACGTGGCCTTCGGCATCCAGCAGGTCGACATAACGCACATCCGGATGCCACACGTCGACACCCTCGTGCGCCACGACGGTAATCCCGTACAACTTGTTGGCCAGCGCAAACAGCCCGTCGATGACGGCCGGTAGCGGGAAGTACGCCTTGAGTTGTTCCTCATCCAGCGTGTACTCGCGTTGGCGCAGTTTTTCGGACGCATACGCGACGTCCCAGGTTTCCAGATTGTCCAGCTGCAACTCCGTGCGCGCAAACTCGCGCAGTGCGGCCAATTCACGTTGCGCCACTGGGCGCGCGCGCGCCGTCAGATCATGCAGAAACTCCAGCACTTCGGTGGGCGAAGTGGCCATCTTGGTCGCCAGTGATTCCTCCGCGGCATTGGCGAAGCCGAGCAGTCGCGCGGCTTCGTGGCGTAGCGCCATGATTTGCTCGACACGCGCACTATTGTCGAACTTGCCGGCGTTCGGGCCCTGGTCGGACGCGCGGGTTTGGTACGCCCAGTACACGCGCTCGCGCAAGCTGCGGTTCTCGGCATAGGTGAGTACCGCGTGCACGCTCGGTTGTTTGAGCGTGACCAGGTAACCGGCCAAATCCTGATCTTTTGCATACTGACGCAGCACGCTGCGACCAGATTCCGGAACACCCGCCAGATCGCGCTCGTCGGTAATGTGCTCGTACCACGCTTCACTGGCGTCCAGCACCGCGTTGGAAAACTCGGTGGACAGGCGCGACAGCTCCACGCCAATCTCGCGAAAACGCGTGCGGGCCGGCTCTTCCAGCGCCACGCCGGAAAGCTTGAAGTCGCGCAGCGCATGTTCCACCAGTGCGCGCTCCGGGCGTGGCAACGCGGCAAACTCCGGCGCGTCTGCCAGCGCTTGCACGGCCGCGTACAGCTCCCGATTCTGGCCCAGCTCGATGGCATGCTCGGTCAAGCGCTCCTCGGCCGGACCGTACACCTCGCGCAACGCGGCGCTGTCGGCCACCGCATGCAAGTGGCCGACCGGCGCCCAGGCATTCGTCAGACGCTGCTCCAGACGCTCCTGGGTCAGCATCACCCCAGCAAAATCGCGCGGCCCGTCGGGCGCAGTCAGGCGCGCGATCGCGGTGCGGTAGTCGGCCAGAATGCTGTCGATCGCCGGCGCGACATGTTCGGGTCGAATTTGTGAAAACGCCGGGAGCGCCGTATCGGCGAGCAGCGGGTTGTGGTTGCTCATGCAGCCTCCTGTTCAAGGCTGCCAGCGTGGCGACCGGGCGAGCCGAAATCAAGCCGCAGATTGCGCCGGCGCATGCGCCGTCCGCGAGAGGGTGGAAAAGCGCTTCCGCGCTGTTCCGGGATGGCGAAGGGGCCAAGCCCCGTCGAACGCCAACACCACCACTGCCTTGCGCCGTTACCATGCGCACATGAATCCTCTACGCAGTTACCGCGGCAGCGCACCCCGGCTCGGCCAGCGCGTGTACGTCGACCCGGCAGCCACGGTGATCGGTGATGTCACGCTGGGCGACGATGTGTCGATCTGGCCGGGCGCGGTATTGCGTGGCGACGTACAACGCATCCAGGTCGGCGCACGCAGCAATATCCAGGATGGCGCCATCGTACATGTCACCCACGATGGCCCGTATGCACCTGGCGGATTGCCGTGTGTGATTGGCGCGGGCGTCACGGTTGGCCATGGCGCGGTCGTGCATGCGTGCAGG
>CAJDTO010000001.1_pt1 | contig 20184 bp, 20 predicted proteins | sample 7389821 | NCBI WGS metagenome assembly CAJDTO01 (sample SAMEA7055651, study PRJEB34461) | soil metagenome | biome: terrestrial ecosystem; feature: Peninsula; material: soil | place: Antarctica | collected 2016
TGGTGCACGATGCGGCCAGGCCGTGTGTGCGGCTGCAGGACATCACACGTTTGATCGATCTGGGCATGCGCGGCGATGGCGGTCTGCTCGGTGCGCCGCTGCGCGATACGCTCAAGCGTGCTGACGCTTGCGGTCACAGCGTGCGCACCGAACCGCGCGAACTGCGCTGGCGCGCTTTCACCCCACAGTTGTTTCGGCGCGAACAGCTTGCCGCTGCGTTGCGCGCGGCAGCACGTGGGGGGGTGGTCGTCAGCGATGAGGCCATGGCGATGGAGCGCGTCGGCTTCACGCCATTACTGGTAGAAGGTGCCGAGGACAATCTCAAGATCACCACGCCGGCAGATTTTGCGCTGGCTGAATTTCTGCTGGCGAGGATGACGTGATGCGAGTGGGCACCGGCTTTGATGTGCATGCGTTTGGCGCAGGTGACCATGTCACTCTCGGTGGCGTGTGCATTGCCCATGAGCACGGGCTGGTGGCGCACTCTGACGGTGACGTGGTGATTCACGCATTGTGCGACGCGATCTTCGGAGCGTTGGCGCTGGGTGACCTCGGCACCCATTTCCCGCCATCGGACGAGCGCTGGCGTGATGCCGACAGCCGCGACTTCCTGCGTCACGCGGCGGCACTGATGCGGACACGTGGCTACAAGCTGGTCAACGCCGACATCACCTTGATGGGGGAAACACCGAAGATTGCACCACACGCCACTTTGATGCGCGAACGCTTGGCCGCAGACCTAGGCGCAGCACTGGACTGCATCAGCGTCAAGGCCACCACGACCGAGCACCTTGGTTTTCTCGGACGTCGCGAGGGCCTCGCGGCACAAGCGTGCGTTCTGTTGGAGCGCGCATGACTGAAGTGGAGACCGCGACGGTCGCCCGCTTGCGCGGGCGTCTGGAGACTGTCACTGCGCTGTTCGCCGCGCACCCCGCGGGGACGTTGCCAGTGGCTGTCCAGTCCGCGTTGCGCGCGCAGATCGAAGCTCTGCACCCGGCGGACATTGCCTTCATCCTTGAAGCGTTGCCACTCGATGAGCGCCTGGCGGCGTGGCAGCTGGTAAAGGCTGACGACGACGGCGATATTTTGCTGGAAGTGTCCGACGCAGTGCGGGAATCGCTGATCGCGGACATGGATCATCACGAGATCCTGGCCGCGGCCGAGACGCTGGACGCGGACGAACTGGCAGATCTGGTCGACGACCTGCCCAGCGCCATGCTGCCGGAGCTGATGGCCGGCCTGGATATGCAGCAACGCGCGCAGTTGCAGTCGGCGCTGTCTTATCGCGATGATCAACTCGGTGCGCTGATGGATTTCGAGATGGTAACCATTCGCGAGGATGTCAGCCTGGAGGTGGTGCTGCGCTATCTGCGGCGTTTTACCGAATTGCCGGCGCAAACTGACAAGCTGTTCGTGGTCAATCAGGACAACCTGTTGACCGGTGTGCTGCCACTGCATTGGCTGCTGGTGAATTCACCGGAGCGCATGGTCCATGCGGTCATGGCCCCGGACGTGAACACGTTTCACCCGGATGACGACGCCTATGAAGTTGCCCAGGCGTTTGAGCGCTACGACCTGGTGACAGCGCCCGTGGTGGACGCCGCCGGACATTTGCTCGGGCGTATCACCATCGATGCCATGGTGGATGTGATCCGCGAGGAAAGCGAGAGTGAAGTGCTCAGTCGGGGCGGCTTGCGCGAAGAGGAAGATATTTTTGCCTCGGTGTGGAAATCGCTGCGAAACCGCTGGGCGTGGCTGGCGGTCAACCTGATGACCGCGTTCATTGCTTCGCGTGTGATCAGCGTGTTTGAGGGCTCCATCCGCGAATTGGTCGCGCTCGCGGCGCTGATGCCGATTGTCGCTGGTATTGGCGGCAACTCCGGCAACCAGACCATCACCATGATCGTGCGTGCGCTCGCTCTCAAGCAGATCAGTGCGTCCAGCGCACGCCGCTTGTGGCGCAAGGAGCTGATCGTGGCGCTGCTCAATGGAGTGGTGTGGGGTGGTGTCATTGGTGTGGCTGCGTGGTTGCTGTACGACAGCTGGGCGCTGGGTGTGGTGATGACGGTGGCGATGGCGCTGAATTTGCTGTTGGCGGCGTTTTGCGGGGTTGGCATCCCGATGCTGATGACGCGCTTTGGTCGCGATCCGGCGATTGGCTCCAGCGTGCTGATCACGGCCATGACCGACAGCGGCGGTTTCTTCATTTTCCTCGGCCTGGCGACCGTGTTCCTCGTGTGATGCGCCGCGCCTGTGCGGGATATTCCCTGCGTTTGATGCCGGCTCAACCGGTGGAGTGATGGTGTCCGAACTCGACCTGATACCGGTGACTGGAGCGATCACGCAATTGCCTTGGGCGAATGGCGGGCCCCCGCTGCGCGCAACCATGCGCGCGACGCCAGAAGATTTTCGGGTCGAGGAAATTCTCGGCTACGACGCGGATGGCCACGGTGAGCACGCTCTGCTGTGGATCGAAAAGTGTGGGGCAAATACGGATTGGGTGGCGCGCGAGTTGGCGAAGTTCGCAGGCGTGGCCCCAGTTGCCGTCGGCTATGCCGGCCTGAAAGATCGCCACGCCATTACGCGTCAGACGTTCTCCGTGCAGCTTGCTGGCAAGCCTGACCCGGACTGGTCAACACTCGCGTGCGATGGTGTAGACGTGTTGGCGGTAACGCGACATTCACGCAAACTCAAGCGTGGCGCACTGCGCGGGAACCGCTTTGTACTGGTATTGCGCGACGTGCAGGGCGATCACGCGGCCGCTGATGCATTGCTGGCTCAGGTCGCTGCTTGCGGCGTACCAAATTATTTCGGTGAGCAGCGTTTTGGCCGTGCCGGAGACAACGTGGCGCAGGCACGCGCGATGTTTGCCGGGCGACGAGTGGAGCGCAACAAACGCTCGTTTCTACTGTCCGCCGCGCGCTCGCAGATATTCAACGACGTACTGGCGGCGCGGGTTGAACGCGGTGCGTGGGATACTGCGTTGGACGGAGAGATCTGGTCACTGGCTGGCTCGCATTCGTGGTTTGGCCCCGAGCCGTACAGCAATGTACTGGCTGATCGGCTGGCGCGCGGGGATATTCACCCCTCCGGCCCGTTATGGGGTCAGGGTGAGCCGCCCAGCACCGGCATCGCTGGTGCGCTCGAGCGTGCAGTTGGCGCGACACATGTTGATCTTGTGCAAGGGTTGGCCGCTGCGCATATGGAGCAGGGACGACGGCCGTTGCGCTTGCTGCCGCATGAATTGAAGTGGCGCTGGCTTGGTGCCGACGTTCTGGAACTGGCATTTGAACTACCCGCAGGCAGCTACGCAACGGTAGTTGTCCGTGAAGTGTTGGCCTAAGCCGCACGCAGCAGGACCAGCACTGCGCCGGTGCCACCGAGTGCTGGCGGCGCGGAGGCAAATGCCAGCACGTCGGCGTTTTCGCGCAGCATTCGGTCCGTGAGTTTCTTCAGTACTGGCCCACGCGGACCCGAGCGCAGACCCTTGCCGTGCACGATGTGGACGCAGCGCCATCCACATTGCTGCGCGTGTGCGAGGAATGTGTTGAGAAATGTATGCGCCATGGCCGCGCGCATCTGATGCATGTCCAGGTCGCCTTGTATCGGGTAACGACCACGCTGGAGTTGGCGGAGCAGCGTTGGCGCGCAGCCTGTGCGCAGATAGCACAATTGCTCGGCGACATCGGGCAACACCGGATCAAATGGCAAAGCCGCCCATGTGTTGCACGAACTCTCGACGTCAGCCCGGCGCCGCCGTGGTGCGGGCCGCTTGCGCTGCAATGGAAGCGCTCCGGCCGCGACCGGACGCACCGCGCCAACGGCATCGCGAAATAGACGGCGATCCTCGGCATCGGCGGGAGTGGTGGGTACGCGCTTCATTGACCCATGCTAGCCAAAGCGGATGTTGCTTGCGTGGCGGACAACGGATTGGACGTCATCCGTGAAAGCGTCTTCACCGTCGAGTAGACTTCAAGGATTGTGATGCGCCGTCAAGCGGCGCGTTCGCGTTCGGTTCCCGGCGGAGCAATATGCGAGTTCTGGTCAGCAACGACGACGGCGTGGATGCACCGGGCATTCGCGTGCTCGCCGAGCGCTTGCGCGCGGTCGGTCAGGTCACGGTCGTGGCGCCTGATCGAGATCGTTCGGGGGCGAGCAATTCGCTCACACTCGATGCGCCGTTGCGCGTCACAGCCATGGGCGATGGCTACTTTCGCGTTGCCGGTACGCCCACGGATTGCGTGCATCTGGCGCTGGCCGGCTTGCTCGACGAAGAGCCGGACATCGTGGTGTCGGGTATCAACAATTCAGCCAATCTCGGTGACGATGTGATTTATTCGGGCACGGTTTCGGCCGCAATGGAAGGGCGCTTTCTCGGCTTGCCCGCGATCGCCGTGTCGCTGGTGAGCAGCGATCATGCCGGCGTGCATTACGATTCGGCGGCGCAGGCAGTGCTACTGTTGATGGGGCGCCTGTTGGTTGACCCGTTGCCGGCAGACACCATCTTGAATGTGAACGTGCCGGATCTGCCGTGGGCCGAGATTCGCGGTTTTGAGGTGACCCGGCTCGGGCGCCGGCACCGTTCCGCACCATCCATCGAACAGACCGATCCGCGCGGGCGTCCCATCTGGTGGATCGGTCCGGCTGGTGAGGTGGACGATGCCAGCCCCGGCACGGACTTCAATGCGGTACGGCGCAAGTTTGTTTCGGTGACGCCCATCCATGTCGACCTGACTCGCTTCCAGGCGCTGGACAAGGTCAGTAGCTGGGTGCAGGGCTTGGGTGATGACATGGCTGCCAAACGCGTGGCCGACGACGAGGTGGTTGAGTGATGAATGGTGTTTATCCACTGCCGGCGTCGCAGCTACGTGGCGAAGGCGTGACTTCCCAGCGTGCGCGTGATCGCCTCGCACTCAGCCTGCAGGAGGCGGGCATCGCCGATTTGCGGGTGATCGACGTCATCCGCAACCTGCCACGGCATCACTTCATTGATCAGGCGCTGCACTCGCACGCGTATGAGAACAACGCACTGCCCATCGGGCATGGTCAGACCATTTCGCAACCCTGGGTAGTGGCGCGCATGACTGAGGCACTGCTGGAGTTTTTTGACGCGAAGCAGGGCATGCCACAGAAAGTGCTGGAGATCGGCACCGGCTCGGGTTACCAGGCTGCCGTGCTGGCTGCTCTGGTACCGCAGGTATTCACTGTGGAACGTATCGAAGAGTTGCTGCGTCAGGCGCGTCGGCGTTTTCGCCAGCTTGGGCTGACCAACGTGCGTACTCGGCACGACGATGGCAAGCTCGGCTGGGCTGATGAAGCGCCGTTTGACGCGATCATCCTGACCGCTGCCGGCGACACGATCCCCACCCGCATCCTCGATCAACTCAGCCCGATCGGTGTACTCGTCGGGCCGGTCGGTTCGCCAAGCCGGCAAACGCTGATTCGCATGCGCGGTGACGGCCACGGTGACTTTGTCCAGGAGGAGCTGGGGTCAGTCAGCTTTGTGCCGTTGTTGGGCGGGATTGGCTAATGCAATTGTTTGGCAAACTTTACGCCCACGCACTGGTGTGGGCGCGCGAGCCGCGCGCGGTGTATTACCTGTGTGGACTGAGCTTCGTCGAGGCGTTCATCTTTCCGGTCATGCCCGAAGTCATGCTGGCGCCGATGATGCTGGCCAAGCGCGCGAAGGCGTTTTTCTACGCGAACATCTCGTTGTTGTTTTCGCTGTTGGGTGCGCTGGTCGGTTATGCACTCGGGCATTGGGCGTACGAGGCCGTGCGACCGCTGTTCAGCGTGCACATGCAGGCAACCATCACCACGTGGGTCGAAACGCTGCGGCTGGACATGACGCAGCACTGGCTGACCATGTTGGGCGCGCTGACCCTGGCTGCATTGCAGCCGGTGATTCCCATGAAGTTTGTCACTTGGGCAGCAGGCATCGTCGGTGTCCCTTTGGTGCCATTCATGGCCTGCATGGCTGTGGGCCGCGGCAAGCGCGTGTGGTTGCTGGCGTTGCTGATTCGTCTGTTCGGCGAACGCGCGGAACACCTGCTGCACAAGAATATTGAATGGCTCGGCTGGGCCGCGCTGGCGTTGCTCGGTGTGCTGGCGGTCTGGCTCTGGTTGCGCTGAGTGAGCGCAGGCGTCGACCTATGAAAAACACCAGCCGCGTCGGTATGCTGTCGCCCATGGATCGATATTTTCAATGCCTGGTGGCGGTGGGCGTGGCGTTTGTGCTTGCCGCGTGTGGCACGTTACGTAGCTCCGTCGTGGTTGAGCCGGCTGCTGGCGCGACGAGTATGGCGGCAGGCACATCTGCCGCGCGTACGTCGATTCCGGGCGGCAGCTACACCGTGCTCAAGGGCGACACGCTGTATTCAATCGCATTTCGCAACGGTGTGGATTTCCGTGATCTGGCCCAATGGAACCAAGTCGCGGAGCCGTACACCATCTGGCCGGGACAACGCCTGCGCTTGTCTCCTGATAGCCATTCAGTGTCTGCTGCGCCGGGGCGGCCGGTGGCGCCAGCAACCGCTGCGACGCCGGCAATCTCCTCCGGGTCTGTCGCTGCTGCGCCGGTGTTTGAATCGGTCGCTCCGCCTGCGCCCCACGCGACGCCGCCGGTGGTTGCGTCGACAGCGAGTCCCGGCGTTCCAGCGTCAACACCTCCGACATCTTCAAGTGCGCCACCAGTCGCTGCGGCGTCAGCTGGGATCGTGCCGGTCGCCGGGATTCCCGCCCCGACGACAGCGCCGCCCGTTGCACCGGTTGCCGTACCACCAGCACCATCGCGTGCCGTCAGTGGTCTGACCTGGCGCTGGCCGGCGGCTGGCGCGATAGCCAGGCGTTTCCAAGGCACGGACGCCATACCGGGCATTGAAATTTCCGGGAAGTCGGGTGAGGCTGTGCGTGCGGCGGCTGATGGCGTGGTGGTCTACAGTGGCAACGGCCTGGTCGGTTACGGCGAGTTGATCATCGTCAAGCACAGCGACAGCTTGTTGTCCGCGTATGGCCACAATCGCAAGCGGCTGGTCAAGGAAGGTCAGCATGTCAGTGCTGGCCAGCCAATTGCGGAGATGGGTGCCACTGGCGCGTCGCGTAACGGTTTGGAGTTCCAGATCCGCAAAGACGGCAGTCCGGTGGACCCGTTGGCCTACTTGCCACCCCGATAGAAGACGCCCTGCGGGTTGCATCCGCGCGAGTAGTATGGCGACGCTGCCCACACTGGCGTTTTAATGTTGCACGCTACGGTGACGCAACGGCTTGTGCAACACGTCCGCCGAGACGTTGGCACCGTAGTCATGCGCAGGGCAGGATGAATCCGGCCACGACGTGTCGGCTCTCGCTCGCCAGCAAGTTGTAGGTGCGCGCGGCAGCCGCGTTGTCCATGACCTCGACACCGATGCCCTTGCGCAGGAAACCGGCGAGGAACGCGGCGGACGGGAAGACCTGACGCTCGCCGGTACCCAATACCACCAGCTCCGGTTGCAGCTCCAGCACGGCGGCAACGTGACTTTCATCCAGCGCGCGCGCGTTGTCGACCGCCCAATTTTCCACTGCCTGATCCGGCGCCAGTAGAAAACTGTGGGCCAGCTCGCGATCCACCAACGTCACATGATGAGCATCAACGCGACGCACGAAAAGGTAACCCTCAGGGCGGTCGAGGGTGAGATCCATCAGCGCGGCAGCGCGATTTTCGGTTCGTCAGCGTTGCGCCGAAACAACACCACAACGTGACCGATCTGATGCACGGTGTCGGCGTGGGTACCGCCGGCCAGTGCATCCAGTTGCTGCTGGCGTTCGTCCTTGTCGCCGCCGGAGAGCTTCACCTTGACCAGCTCATGGTGGCTCAACGCCAGATCAAGCTCCTTGACCACGGCCGCGGTGGCGCCCTTGGCTCCGAGCAGGATGACAGCGCCCTGAGGCCATGCGGCGGTTGCTCGGGCGAGTTGATCAACGTGCAAGATTAACACGCGTCGCGTCAGTGGATGGAAAAACACGGCAGTTTTCACGGCGTACCACGCGTCGTAACGGGGGAGAAGACGCTTTCCCGGTATCCTGTCGTCTGGCAACACGGCTGTTTTCCCATGACCCGCAGCAAAAGCAGTGCTGGATGGCTGCGTGAGCACTTCAACGATGAATATGTAAAAAAGGCGCAAGCCGACGGCTTGCGCTCGCGCGCGGTGTACAAGCTCGAGGAGCTGATTGCGCGCGATCACTTGCTCAAACCGGGTATCACCGTGGTTGACCTCGGTGCCGCGCCCGGGAGCTGGTCACAGTTGGTGCGCCAGCGATTGGGAGACAGTGGCAAAGTCTTTGCGCTGGATATCCTGCCCATGCAAGGCATCGCGGGGGTGGAGTTCCTGCAAGGCGACTTTCGTGAGGAAACTGTGGTGCGTGGGTTGGAAGCTCGATTGCAAGGCCAGAGCGTTGATCTTGTACTGTCTGATCTAGCCCCCAATATGAGTGGCGTGGCTCTGGCTGATCAAATTCGCGCCATGGCGCTGGCCGAGTTGGCACTGGATTTTGCTCGACAGTGGCTCAGGCCCGGCGGTTCGTTCCTGATCAAGTTGTTCCAGGGAGCTGGCTTCGATGATTATCTACGCGGGTTGCGCCGGGAGTTCACCCGCGTAACCATGCGTAAACCCAAGGCCTCGCGTGCACGATCGCGCGAGGTTTACGCACTGGCAGTCGGCCACAAGCCATCGGCCATGTCACCCGGCGAGAACCGTGCATGAACGAAACAGCGAAAAATGTGTTGCTCTGGGTCATCATTGCGGTGGTGTTGTTCACCGTGTTCCAGAGTTTCAGTCCGCGCAATGCAACTTCGTCGGATCTGCCGTACAGCGGGTTTGTGCAGAGTGTGGATAACGGCAACATTGCCACCGCGGTCATCAGCGCGGATCAGCCGGCCACCATCACCGGCAAGCTGAAAGACGGCAGCGCGTTCCGTACGGTGGCGCCCATGCTGGGTTTCTCGACCAATGCGGTCGTCAAGCAAATGCAGGACAAGGGCGTCGAAGTGCGCCAGACCCCGTCCGAGGGTTTTTCGTTGATGGGCCTGCTGATCAGTTGGTTGCCGGTGTTGTTGATCGTGGGCGTATTCATCTGGTTCATGCGCCAGATGCAGTCTGGCGGTGGTGGGCGCGGGGCGATGAGCTTTGGACGTTCGCGCGCCAAGCTGCAGGGCGAGGATCAGATCAAGGTCAACTTCACGGATGTCGCTGGTTGTGACGAGGCGAAGGAAGAAGTCGGCGAGCTGGTCGAGTTCCTGCGCGATCCTGGTCGTTTCCAGAAACTGGGCGGCAAGATTCCCCGTGGCGTGCTGATGGTGGGTCCGCCGGGCACTGGCAAGACCCTGCTGGCCAAGGCTATTGCCGGCGAGGCGAAAGTACCGTTTTTCTCGATCTCCGGTTCGGACTTCGTCGAGATGTTTGTTGGCGTTGGCGCCAGCCGTGTGCGCTTCGAGGGTAGTGAAGGCGTCATCGTCATCGCGGCCACGAACCGCCCCGATGTGCTGGATCCCGCGCTGCTGCGCCCAGGCCGCTTCGACCGCCAGGTGATGGTCGGTTTACCTGACGTACGGGGCCGCGATCAGATCCTCAAAGTGCACATGCGCAAGGTGCCAACGGCCAGCGATGTCGACGCGATGGTCATTGCCCGTGGCACACCGGGTTTTTCCGGTGCCGATCTGGCCAACCTGGTCAATGAGGCAGCGTTGTTTGCCGCACGCGAGAACGCCCGCGAGGTGCGCATGATCCATCTTGACCGCGCCCGCGACAAGATTCTCATGGGAACGGAGCGTCGCTCGCTGGCGATGAGTGAGGACGAAAAGAAACTGACCGCATACCACGAGGCGGGACACGCCATCGTCGGTCGCCTGGTGCCTGAGCACGACCCCGTCTACAAGGTCACGATCATTCCTCGCGGTCGGGCGCTGGGCGTCACCATGTATCTGCCTGAAGGCGACAAGTACAGCATCAATCGCGTCGCGATCGAGTCGCAGTTGTGTTCCCTGTATGGCGGTCGGGTGGCTGAAGAACTGATCTTTGGTGCGGAAAAGGTCACCACGGGTGCGTCCAACGACATCGAACGCGCGACCAAGATGGCGCGCAACATGGCCACCAAATGGGGTTTGTCGGATGAGCTTGGTCCGATTACCTATGGTGAGGATGAGGATGAAGTGTTTCTTGGTCGCTCGGTGACCCAGCACAAGAGCATATCCAACGAAACCGCGAGCAAAATTGACGAGGTAGTGCGTGGCATCCTTGATCGTGCGTACGCGCGCTCCACGGAGCTGCTGACGGCCAACCTTGACAAGCTGCATGCGATGGCTGAGGCGCTGCTGCAATACGAAACCATTGACGCGCATCAAATCGACGACATCATGGCCGGGCGAGAGCCGGGTCCGCCGGCTGACTGGGTCAAGGACGCAGCGAAGAACGGAGTGCCGCCCCCGCCGCCGCCGCGTGGAGACTCGGGATCACCCGTGGGTACGGTGGGTGATACGGCAACCCAGAACCGTGACCGACTGGATGGTTGAGTGTCGGTTGGACGGCTATTTGAACAGGCGGCGTGGCGCGCGCGAGGGCAGCTGCATGCATCACTCACCGCGATTTGAGACCACACGTTGCGCGTCATTCGTGGCACGTTGAGGCAGTGAAAAAAAAGATACTTCAACGAAAGGTGTTGACGTCAGCGCGCCGAGTCGGAATAATTCCGCTTCTTGCTTCGACGTGCGATGTCCCAACATCAATGCGCCAGGCAACATTCACCAGTGCGCCCGTAGCTCAGTTGGATAGAGTACCTGGCTACGAACTAGGTGGTCGGGAGTTCGAATCTCTCCGGGCGCACCACTTACAATTGGCGATGTGGGATGTTTGGATCTCCATCGTGCTTGCTCAATGCAGTCGTCTGCTGTGCGTGGCTACGTTGCGCCAAGCTTGGCATGCGGTACAAGTGGGCTCGTACAGTTACCGCACATGGCACAGAGGGTCTAGATGGCTTGAAGATTTGCGGGGTATAGCTCAGTCTGGTAGAGCGTTGCGTTTGGGACGCAAAAGTCGGGGGTTCGAATCCCTCTACCCCGACCACATGCTTCTTCTGGCGGAGTTCGCGCCTGTAGCTCAACCGGATAGAGCATCGGCCTTCTAAGCCGACGGTTGCAGGTTCGAGTCCTGTCTGGCGCACCAGTTTCAAAGGTTCGTGGTGGGTGTAGCTCAGCTGGTTAGAGTCCCGGATTGTGATTCCGGTTGTCGTGGGTTCGAATCCCATCACCCACCCCAGTTTCAGCGTTGTTGTTGCAAACCCGTTGCATTGGGCCGTTAGCTCAGTTGGTAGAGCAGTTGACTCTTAATCAATTGGTCGAAGGTTCGAATCCTTCACGGCCCACCAATCAAGGCACACGCCGATCGCTTGCGGTCGGCGTTTTGCTTTGCGGGTGATGGAGTTGGTGTTCGGGTAGCAGTTTGGCACTCGACATGTGCGCGCGCCGGGTTGATCGGCGTCGGCTTGTGCTGCGGACGTTGGCAACCGTAAAATGGCCAGCTTGCGTGCAGCAAAATCATCGGTTTGGCAACATGGGCCCGGCGGTGGCGGTCAGCGATACACTTTGCGGCGGCAGTTCATGCGGCTTCCAGAGTTCGGCAACACGGCGGGGAAGGACGCGCGAGAGTGGCGGAATTGGTAGACGCACCAGATTTAGGTTCTGGCGGTTAACCCCGTGGGGGTTCGAGTCCCCCCTTTCGCACCACGTCCGCAGCTTTGTTTTTTCAGGTGGCAGTTGCCGCGATGGCGCCTGCGGCAGGCCTACAACATCAAGTAGTACCAGGAGACGTCATGCAGGTTTCGGTTGAGAACATCGGCACGCTCGAGCGCAGGCTCACGGTGAAGTTTCCCGCGGAGCGCTACGAGACGCAGGTGACTACGCGCATGGCGGAGATGGGCCGCACGGTGCGTTTGAAGGGTTTCCGGCCGGGCAAGGTACCGACGGCTGTGATCAAGCAGCGCTTTGGCGCGCAAGTGCGCGGTGAGGTGTTGTCTGACCTCATCGGTACGACGTTGCGCGAAGCGGTAGCGCAGGAGAAATTGCAACCCATCGCCAACCCGGCTATCAACACCACCGGTCAGCCGCAGGATGGCGAGATCGCGTACACCGCGACGTTCGAGATCATGCCGGAGTTTCCGTCCGTCGATGTTGCGGCGTTGCAGATCCAGCGTGCGGTTGCCGCGGTGAGCGACGCGGACATCGACAAGATGCTGGAAACCTTGCGTCAACAGCGCCGCAGCTTCGATGAGGTGGAGCGCGCTTCGGCCGAGGGCGATTTTGTGATGTTCGAGTACGCGGCGACCGTGGGTGATTACCGGTTCCCGACGGAAGGTGTCGAGCGTGCAGGCAGCGTGCTGGGCTCAGGCACCTTGTTCAAGGCATTGGACGAGGCACTGCTCAAGCGCAGGACAGGTGAGCACTTCGATGCTGATATTGCGTTTCCTGAGGATTTCCGCAATGAGCAACTGGCGGGCAAGAAGGCGGCCGTCAGCTTCAGTATCGTCAAAGTGCAGGAGCCGAAGTTGCCGGCCATCGATGGTGAGTTTGCCAAGCTCTTCGGTATCGACGATGGCAACCTGGAGACCTTCCGCAAGGAAGTCCGCGCGAATCTCGAGCGCGAGTTGAAAGCCGCGTTGATGGCGCGTCTGAAGTCCGAAGTGGCAGAGAAACTGGCAACGGCACACGAATCACTGGATGTACCCAAACTGCTGGTGCAGTCCGAGGCGCAGAACATGGCCGCGGCGAACGTTCCCAAAGGTCAGCAGCCGTCGCCTGAGATGATCGCAGCCGCCACGCCGATGGCGCGCAAGCGCGTCGTCGCTGGCCTGTTGATGGGTGAGATTGCCCGCAAGGAAGGTCTCAAGATCGACCGCAAGCGCGTTGCCGAGCAGCTTGCCGCGATCGCTTCGACCTACGAGGAACCCGAGCAGGTCGTTGAACTCTACAACGGTGACCCCCAGTTGATGTCTGGGTTGCAGAATCGCGTCATGGAAGATCAGGTAGCCGAATGGGTGGCGGAGCATGCCAATACCACGCAGCAGGACCTGAGCTTTGATGATGTGATGCGCCCCATGAGCGTTGCCTGAGCGCTATACCCCAAGCCCATTCACCGGAGAGTCAAAAGCATGACCATGGATTCGATCCAGAGCCTCAATTTGGTACCCATGGTCGTCGAGCAGACAGCGCGCGGCGAGCGTTCCTACGATATCTATTCGCGTCTGTTGAAAGAGCGCGTCATTTTTCTGGTGGGTGAGGTCAACGATCAGGTGGCCAATTTGCTCGTCGCACAGCTTCTGTTCCTGGAATCGGAGAATCCGGACAAGGACATCCAGTTCTACATCAACAGTCCTGGTGGCGCGGTGACGGCAGGGTTGGCGATCTACGACACGATGCAGTTCATCAAGCCGGACGTCAGTACCATGTGCATCGGCCAGGCCTGCAGCATGGGCTCGCTGCTGTTGACGGCGGGCGCCAAGGGCAAGCGGTTTTCGCTGGCCAACTCGCGCGTGATGATTCACCAACCGTCCGGTGGGGCGCAGGGCCAGGCCACCGACATCGACATTCAGGCGCGGGAAATTCTGTACATCCGCAAGCGCTTGAACCAGTTGTATGTTGATCACACCGGCCAACCCTTGGAGAAAATCGAGTCGGATCTGGAGCGCGATCGCTTCATGAACCCGGTCGAGGCCAAGGCGTACGGCTTGATCGACGAAGTGCTCGACAAGCGTCTGGTCGAGACCGTCAAATCAGCTTGAGCCATACGCTGGCGGGTACCCCGCAACGTGCTCTGCGTCCACAGGCAGACGCAGGGCCCTGTGTTATTCTCGCACCGCATTCAGGTTCACCAGTGGGATCAAACGTATGAGCGACGACCGGCAGGGGCGTTCCAGCGACAGCGGCAAGATTCTGTACTGCTCCTTCTGTGGCAAGAGCCAGCATGAGGTGCGCAAGCTGATTGCGGGCCCATCCGTATTCATCTGCGATGAATGTGTGGAATTGTGCAATGACATCATCCGCGAGGAGCTTGAGGAGAAAGCTGCCTCCGGACGCACGCAACTACCCAAACCGCGCGAGATTTGTGAATCGCTGGACCAATACGTTGTCGGGCAGACGCGGGCCAAAAAAGCGCTTTCGGTGGCGGTGTATAACCACTACAAGCGGATCGAGTCGCGCCAGAAGAGTGACGACATCGAGCTGGGCAAATCCAACATTCTGTTGATCGGCCCGACCGGTTCGGGCAAGACCTTGCTGGCGGAAACGCTGGCACGCCTGCTCAACGTGCCCTTCACGATCGCCGACGCCACGACGCTGACTGAAGCCGGTTATGTGGGTGAAGACGTCGAGAACATCATCCAGAAGCTGTTGCAGAAGTGCGACTACGACGTGGAAAAGGCGCAATCGGGCATCGTCTATATCGACGAGATCGACAAGATTTCGCGCAAGAGTGAAAACCCGTCGATCACCCGCGACGTATCCGGCGAGGGCGTGCAGCAGGCTTTGCTGAAGCTGATTGAAGGCACGCTGGCTTCCGTACCACCACAGGGTGGGCGCAATCCGAGAACACGGGCATCGGTTTTTCTGCCGAGGTACGCAGCAAGGAGCGCACACAGAACCTGGGCAAGGTGTTGGCCGATGTGGAGCCAGCGGACCTGGTACGTTTTGGCCTGATCCCCGAATTTGTCGGGCGCCTTCCGGTAGTGGCCACGTTGGAAGAGCTTGATGCCGCGGCGTTGGTAAAGATCCTCACCGAGCCGAAAAATGCCGTCACCAAACAGTTCAAGAAGCTGTTCGAGATGGAAGATGTTGAGCTTGAGTTTCGTCCCGAAGCGCTGCAGGCGATTGCCAAGAAAGCGCTCAAGCGCAAGACCGGGGCGCGTGGTTTGCGCACCATTCTTGAGCAGGTGTTGCTCGATACCATGTACGAGTTGCCGTCACTGGAGCACGTCAGCAAAGTTGTCGTTGACGATGCCGTGATTGAAGGCAAAGCTGAGCCGTATTTGATCTATCGCGGCAATTTGCAACAACGTGTGGCCAGCGATGGCAGTGGCGCCGCCTGATCGCTACAAGTTATTGTGATCCAGGTAACGGCCCCGGCAGATTACGCCGGGGCCGTTTTGCTTTTCGTCCCCGCCGTGTCTTGACTGAACGCGTTGAAGCCTCCATGTGACGTGTTGGCAAGGCCGACGTGGTGTCGGAATTTACCTTGACCCGTTTCTCCGAGGAAATCCTCTGTCATGGCCAAGAGCATCCCTTCCCCTGCCGTAGCTGACCCGTTGCCGGTGTTGCCGCTGCGTGACGTGGTGGTTTACCCACACATGGTGATCCCGCTGTTTGTGGGGCGCGACAAATCCATGCGTGCCTTGGAGCACGCCATGGAGGGCGAGCGCCAGATTCTGCTGGTGGCACAGAAGAGCCCGGATACGGATGATCCGCAGATAGGCGACCTGCACACCGTTGGCACGCTGGCCAGCGTGCTGCAGTTGCTCAAGCTGCCGGACGGTACAGTCAAAGTGCTGGTCGAAGGTCAGTCGCGCGTCGCGTTGGAGGATGTCCACGAAGTGGATGGCATGCTCGCCGCCCAATCGCGCGTCATCGAGCCGGTCTACAACGCCAAGGATCGCGAACTCGACGTGGTCTCGCGGACGCTGATCTCGCTATTCGAGCAATTGGTCAAGCAAAGCCGCAAATTACCTCCGGAAGTGCTGGCTACATTGGCTGGTATCGAGGATCCATCGCGGGTCGCCGACTCGATTGCAGCGCATCTGTCCGTGCGCATGGCCGACAAGCAGAAGGTGCTGGAGACGGCCGAGGTCGGGCCTCGCCTTGAACTGCTGATTGGTCTGGTCGATGGCGAGATGGATTTGCAGCAAGTGGAGAAGCGCATCCGTGGCCGGGTCAAGTCGCAGATGGAGAAGAGTCAGCGCGAGTATTACCTCAACGAACAGTTGAAGGCGATCCAGAAGGAACTCGGCGACAGCGAGGAAGGCCCGAACGAAGTCGAAGAGCTGCAGCGCAAGATCGATACTGCTGGCATGCCCAAGGCTGTGCTGACCAAAGCTCGCCAGGAATTCAGCAAGCTCAAGCAGATGGCGCCGATGTCGGCTGAGGCCACGGTCGTGCGCAACTATCTCGACTGGCTGACCGGCGTGCCGTGGAAAAAGCGCAGCAAGGTGCGCAAGGATCTGCGCGTGGCACAAGAAGTGCTGGATGCCGACCATTTCGGGTTGGAGAAGGTCAAGGATCGCATCCTCGAATATCTGGCCGTGCAGCAACGCGTGAAAGTGATGAAGGGTCCGATCCTGTGTCTGGTCGGTCCACCCGGTGTCGGCAAGACGTCGCTGGGGCAGTCCATCGCGCGCGCAACCAATCGCAAATTTGTTCGCATGAGCCTGGGCGGGGTGCGCGACGAGGCGGAGATTCGTGGTCATCGACGCACTTACATCGGCTCGATGCCGGGACGCATCGTGCAGAATATCAACCGAATTGGCGCACGCAATCCGTTGTTCATGCTGGACGAGATCGACAAGATGTCAATGGACTTCCGCGGCGATCCCTCATCGGCCCTGCTCGAAGTGCTCGATCCGGAGCAGAACCATGCGTTCAACGACCACTACCTGGAAGTTGATCTGGACCTGTCCGAGGTCATGTGGGTGGCGACAGCGAATACGTTGAACATCCCCGGCCCCTTGCTTGACCGCATGGAAGTCATCCGCATCCCCGGTTACACCGAGGATGAGAAGTTGGGCATCGCGCAGAAGTATCTGCTGCGCAAGCAGCTCAAGGCGAATGGCTTGCTGACGGACGAGGTGACGGTCGGTGAGGACGCGTTGCGCGACATCGTGCGCTACTACACGCGCGAATCGGGCGTGCGCAATCTGGAGCGTGAGATATCCAAGATTTGCCGCAAGGTCGTCAAGGAATTGACCTTGGGTGAGGTACACAAGGCCAAGGGCAAGGTCAAGGCAAGGAAAACCACCGCGAAAGCCGCCAAGGCGAAAGCCAAGGTAGGCACAAGGGTAGAGGTCAACTCAGCCAACCTCGGCCACTATCTTGGCGTGCGCCGATTTGACTTCGGTCGCAAGGAGTCACAGAACGAGATCGGCTTGGTCACTGGTCTGGCATGGACCCAGGTTGGCGGTGAACTGTTGAGCATTGAATGCTCCGTGATGCCCGGCAAGGGCCGCCTGCTGCATACCGGACAGTTAGGCGATGTCATGAAAGAATCGATTCAGGCGGCGCTGTCCGTCGTCCGCGCGCGCGTGGATCAATTTGGTATCGACCCGGAGTTTCACCAGAAGCTCGATGTGCACATCCATGTCCCCGAGGGCGCCACACCCAAGGATGGCCCGAGTGCAGGCGTGGCGATGTGTGTTGCGCTGGTGTCCGTGCTGACCAAGATTCCCGTGCGTTCCGAAGTGGCGATGACCGGGGAGATCACGCTGCGCGGCCGAGTGTTGCCAATCGGCGGACTCAAGGAAAAATTGCTCGCGGCGCATCGCGGCGGAATCACCACGGTAATCATTCCCGAGGAGAACAAGAAGGATCTGGCGGACATGCCGGCGAACATCACCTCGTCGATGGATATTCATCCGATACGCTGGATCGAGGAGGCACTGGATATTGCCCTGGATCGTCCGTTACAGCCCAACGCGCCCCGCGAGGACGGTGGCTTGCCCGCGGTCGGCACGGAGGAGGCCACAGATGCGCATTCGCTGACACATTGAGTTGGTCCGCCGCAGTGTGCATTCGGTGTGGGTGTGCCCCGCCGGGGGAGGAATTCCGATCGAGTCAGCGTAGGTGTTTGGCGTAGTCGCTCTGGGTTGACATTGCAAGCAGTTTTTGCACCCGGCATGATTCACCGAACCGTTGCTGCCGCTCGTGTTGCGGAGTCCGGCAACGCACTGGTATAAAGGTGCCACCGTAGTTCCAGCGTTGCACGCGAGCGCAGTGACGCGGGGTTGCATCAAGCACCTGGCAGAACCCACCATCCACCTGCGCGTTGTCTCGTCGTGCGACGAGGCGCGTGGGTTGAAAACAAACAAGGGAGTTTTTCAATGAATAAAACCGATCTGATTCAAGCCATCGCCGAAGCTGCCGAGTTGACCAAAGCTGACGCGAGTCGTGCGCTCGAGGCTTTCTTCGCCACTGTGCAGAAATCGTTGAAGAAGGGAGAGGATGTTTCGGTCGTTGGCTTTGGCACGTTCACTGTGCGCAAGCGTGCCGCGCGTGTGGGCCGTAACCCGCGCACGAATGAAGCGATCAAGATCAAGGCGTCCAAAGTGCCCGCGTTCAAGGCTGGCAAGACCCTCAAGGATGCCTTAAACTGAGCGGCTATTCGCTCGGTTTCGGGTGCTTAGCTCAGCGGTAGAGCGTCGCCCTTACAAGGCGGTGGTCGTAGGTTCGATCCCTACAGCACCCACCAGAAAGAATGCGGAGCGGTAGTTCATGGCGCCCTTGTCATTTGGAGAGGGCAGGTGGTTCCGGGCCGGTGTCTGCGCTGGTCTTGATTCTACCGGGGTACGTCGTTTGCGGTGTCCACGGCGGTAACGCCGCACCCGACACGCGTGTTCACCACATTGCGGGAAGATTCCAATGCTGCAGGCAATGCGAAACAAGATGCACGGTTGGCCGTCGATTCTTTTGCTCGGCGTCAGCGTGTTTGCCATGTCTTTTTTTGGCATGGAGGGCTACCTCACGACAAGTGACGCCACGTATGTGGCGAAGGTCGGCAAGCAAGAGATCAGCCAGACCGACTTCCAGGACCGCATGAACCAGCTGCGTCAGCAGGCGACGGCGGAGCAGGGCGACAAGTTTGATTCCAGCGTGCTGCAAAAACCTGAGGTCAAGAAGCAGATCCTGGACTCGATGGTTGACCAGCACTTGCTGCTCGCGGCCAACAGCGACTGGGGCATGCGCGTAAGCGACAAGGCCGTTCGCGAGTACATCGCCGCGATCCCGGAGTTTCAGTTGAATGGCCAGTTTGATCCGACCTCCTATCGGACATTTCTTGCGGGCCAGCGCAAGACCCCGGAAATGTTTGAAAACGATATTCGCAGTTCGCTGGCTGCGCAGTTGCTGCCCAACGCGATCAGCGATGGCACGATCATCAGCGATGCGCAGGTGGATCAATTTCTCGGCCTGATCGCCCAGCGTCGCGATTTGCGCTACATCATCTTGCCCAAGCCGACCGTGGCTGATCAGCAAGTAACCGACGCGCAGGCCCAAGCCTATTACAAGGCACACCTCGCTGAATACATGAACCCCGAGCAGGTCTCGGTGAAGTACATTGAGGTAGACGGCGCCAACCTCAAACTGGATGCGGTACCCGACGACAGTGAGCTGCAGAAGCGCTACGAGAACGAAAAGCAGCGTTTTGTGCAGCCCGAGCAGCGTCTGGCTTCTCATATTCTGCTCGATGTACCTGCGAACGCCACGCCGGCGCAGCAAAAGGCCGCACTGGCTGAAGCGGATAAAGTTGCTGCGCAAGCTACCCCGGCGGATTTTGCTGCGCTGGCCGCCAAGGAATCGCAGGATGCCGGTTCCAAGCGTCAAGGCGGCGACCTTGGCTGGCTGGAAAAAGGCGTGACCAACCCGGCGTTTGACAGTGCGTTGTTTGCATTGGACAAGGGCGGGATATCCAAACCTGTGTTGTCTTCGGACGGTTATCACATCATCTGGTTGCGCGATGTCCGCGCCGGCGCGGCGAAGCCGTTTGCCGAAGTACGCGAGCAGTTGGTCAAGGAAGTGTCGGCATCCGAGCGTGACCGCAAGTACAACGAAGTGGCCGGCAAGATGGCGGACGACACTTATCAGAACCCCTCATCGCTGGAGACGGCGGCAACCGCTCTGGACCTGCCCGTCAAGACCACCGGGATGTTTTCACGCGAAGGCGGCGCAGGCATCACGGCCAACCCCAAGTTGATCGCTGCCGCGTTCAGCGATGACGTCCTGGTGCAGGGCAACAACTCGGGCTTGATTGACCTGGGCAATGATCATTCGGTCGTCGTGCGTGTCGACAAGCACGTCTCGGCTGCGGCGCGTCCGCTGACCGAGGTGCGTGCCGATGTGGACAAACGCTTGCTGGATGAGCGCATCGCTGCCGCCGCCAGGAAGACCGCAGATACCCTGCTGGCACG
>CAJDTO010000026.1_pt1 | contig 19799 bp, 15 predicted proteins | sample 7389821 | NCBI WGS metagenome assembly CAJDTO01 (sample SAMEA7055651, study PRJEB34461) | soil metagenome | biome: terrestrial ecosystem; feature: Peninsula; material: soil | place: Antarctica | collected 2016
TGGCCGATGCTGGGCTGGGCTGACCGCAAGGCGGTCTAGCCATCCATATCCGGCACCGCAGAGCGTACAGGCTGAGGTGCGAGCGAATTGACGTCCGCGCCGCGCACGGACGATCACGGCAGTGGTGTAACGGACCGTTAACAGAGTAATCTTCCCGAGGGGATACAGGGTGGACGCCGGTTGCAGCGCGCTTGTATGCAATCAAACGATCTACTCGAGACGCTCAAAAAGCACGGGGTAGTACCAACATTCACCGGGGAAAGCAGATGAAATACGACATGAATCACTTGTCACTGGCTGTTCGCCTGGCGTTGACAGCAGGCGTTTTCACCCTGGCAGGCGTGGCGCAAGCACAGACGCCGCCGGCAGACAATTCGCCGGCAACCGACCAGACCACACCGCCGTCCAAGACTGCGGCGCAAAACCTCAAGGGCGTGGTTGTGACCGGATCAATGATCCGGCGTGTTGACGTCGAGACCGCCAGTCCGGTGGTGACACTCGATCGCGCCGACCTTGCCAACTCCGGCAAGCCCGTCCTCGGCGATGTGTTGCAGGCGCTGCCGAGCATTTCCGGCAACGCGACCAACCCGTCGAACAACAGCAATGGCGGCGGCGTCGCCAGCCCCTTGCTGGAAGCGGGCGGTGGCGCATCACGCGTCTCGCTGCGCGGCTTGGGCATCAATCGCACCCTGGTGCTGGTCAATGGTCAGCGTATGGCCAACGCCGACATCAACCTGATCCCGCCCGACATGATTGAACGGGTTGACGTGCTGGCCGAAGGCGCGTCCACGGTGTACGGCTCGGACGCCATCGGTGGCGTCGTCAACTTCATCCTGCGCAAGGACTTCAAGGGCGTCCAGTTCAGCCTGAACGATGGCATCTCCAGCCATGGCGACGCCCAGCGTCGCGGCTTCAACCTGAGTGCGGGCGCGACCGGTGACAAGTTCAACATTGTCGGCGGCCTCGATTACAACAAATACGACGCCGTGCTCGGCTCCCGGCGCGATTTCTCCAAACAGCAGTTGTACCTGTATAGCGGCTCGGTCATCCAGGCCGGTTCCAGCTCGATCCCGACCGGCAGAATCCAGTTGCCGGCATCGGTCGCCAACCGGTACGGCTGCACCATCAATTCAAGCGGTACCGCCAACGTCACGCTGGCCCAGGGCGACGGCTCAAGTCTGGGTGACTACCGTTGCCGTCTGGGCTCGGATACCTACAACTACGCAGCACTCAACTATATTCAGACCGCGCAAAAGCGTACCAACGGCTTTGTGCTCGGCGACTTCCAATTGACGGATAACGTGACGGCGTTCGTCAACGCGTTCTACAACCGTACGGAATCCAGCGGTCAGGATGCACCGTCACCGGTCGGCAGCGGCGACGGCTTGATCATCTCCTCGAACAATCCGATCAACCCGTTCGGCGTCACCTTCAGCCAGCATCCCATCCCCGGCGACGCGAACAGCGGTTTCGGCTTTCAGACCCGGCTCACCGGGGCTGGCACTCGCGTGCACAGCTACAAGACCGACACCGGGCAAATAAATGCCGGACTGCGCGGCAACTTCGGTCAGGACAGCAGCTGGATCTGGGACGCATCGGTCAACTACAGCCACAGCAAACGTGACCAGCGCGACACCAACGAGGTGGACATACCGGCGTTGCAGGCAGCCGTTGATGCCGGCGCAAACATCTTCAACCAGGCCGACCCGGCCGTCGGTGCGCTGCTGCGCGCGGGCGTGCAGACGCCGGTCTACATCATGACCCAGGCCACGAAGCAGGCCCAGTTCGATACCAGCGGCAACCTGTGGGAATTGCCGGCAGGCACGATGCAGCTCTCGGCCGGTGCCTTGTACCGCCAGCAGTCCATGAACTACACGGTGAGTCCGTTTGCCGTGCTTGATCCAGTCACCACCACTTGCCAGATTCTGCAGGAAGCCTGTGGTTCGCCCGGACGCGGCAGCTTCAATGTCAAGGAGCTGTACGCCGAAACGCTGATCCCGCTGCTGGCCGATCAACCATGGGCGTACTCGCTGAACCTCAACCTGGGCATCCGCACCTCGGACTACAGCACCACCGGCACGACCACGAACAAGAAGATTGCCATCGAGTGGCGCCCGATTGCCGACCTGCTGGTCCGCGGTACCGTATCTCAGGTGTTTCGCGCACCGAACCTGAATGAACTGTACGACGGGCGCACGCTGGTGCAGCCGACCTTGAACGATCCTTGCGTCCATCTCAGCGCGGCCGCACTGGCCCAGCATCCGGTGGCCTGCCAGTTCGTCCCGGTCGACTGGAACGGTAACTCGCCCGCGCAGGTCAACACGTTTTACTCCGGTGCCACCACCGTGGGTGCCACGCTCAAGCCCGAACAGGGCAAGTCCATTGATATCGGCCTGGTCTACGACCCGAGCTGGGCGCCAGGCCTGTCCACCAGTCTCGACTTCTGGCACATTTACCTGTCCAATACGTTGACCGCGATCCAGGGCGATACGGTAGTCAGCTCCTGCTTCAACAACGCCAGCAGCCCGTTTTGCTCGTTCATCCACCGCGAAGACACCACCAGTCGGCAGCCGGGTCAGGTGTTCCTGATCAACACGCCGGTGGTCAACCTGGGCAATTTGAGCACCTCGGGTGTCGACTACACGCTGCGCTACAAGATCCCGCACTTCAACCTTGGCGGCACGGATCCGGGTAACTTCCGCGCAGGTCTCAGTACGTCCTATACCTCCACTTACAAGAACAGCGCCACGCCCGGGCAGCCGGGCGCAACGTCGATCGATTATGCCGGCACCTACAGCCAGCAATTTGGCAACATCTCACGCTTGCGCGGGACGGTCACGCTGAACTGGGAGAGAGGCAACTGGAATGCGCAATGGCAGTCGCGCTACATCGACTCGCTGACCCTGCTCAACGCCGACTCGGTCTTCGCTGGGGTGAATATCCCCATTGCCTCGGTGACCTACCACTCGATCCAACTGGGCTATATGTTGCCATCGATCCACACCCGGTTCGACGTGGGCATCGACAACCTCAGCGACAAGGCACCACCGCTCATGTACCAGAACGGCTCCAACTACAACGTGGACACTTCCACCTACGATGTACTCGGGCGCTATTACTGGGCGCGGGCAACGGTCAAGTTCTGACCTCTGACCGTGGGTAAATGGCATCCGGAGCTTCCGGGGCAGACAAGACAAGAGGGCCGCGAGCAAATTCGCGGCCCTCTTGCATAATGCGACGTGGAAAACCATTGCTCGAGAAGATATGTCCACTATTTCCAGCACGGACCTCATCAAAGCCATGGCCGACGCCTGGAATGCCGGCAACACGGAGCAAGTCATCGCCGTTGCCGCACAGGCCAGCGACGACGACAAGGCAAACGAAAATTTCCTGCTCCTGCTTGGCGCAGCCGAGCAAGCCACGCAGCGGCATCCCAAAGCGGCAGAGACATTCCGCCAACTGACGCAGATGCGACCGGATGTCTCCGCTTACTGGAACAACCTTGGCGTGGCTTGCCGCCAGGCAGGCAACCTGGACGGCGCAGAGCGAGCATTGCTGACGGCCAGGTCACTTGCCCCAAACGACGTCGAAGTGCTCTACAACTTGGGCCTGCTTTACACCCAGCAACAGCACTGGCCGCTGGCCCGGCAAGTGTTGCTGGACGCCGTGCAATTGGCGCCAAATTTCATCGAAGCCCGACTCCAGGCCGCCTACGCCTGTTATGTCTGTGGCGACAGTACGAACCAGGAGACGATGCTGAGCGGAGCCATCGACTGGCCAGCGCATCCGGCCGAGCAAGCTCTGGTTCTGGCGCCGATGCTGTCTGTCCAGGGTGACCTGGACGCAGCCCTGCACACCTTGGCTCAAGCGCAATTGCCCACCGACGAACCGGCAGCTGCGGTGCTGCGCTTGCGTATCGCCGCGCAGCGCGCGCTGCTGTACGAACGAAACAACCTGCTCGAGGCCGCGCAGCACGAACTGCACAAGCTGCCACCTGCCGTGCTCGACGCACTGGCGCCGGACGCGTTACAAGCCCGCGCCGACGGCTGGCGCGCGCAAGCCGCCTTGGCGATGCGCACCGGCGCCTACGCCAACGCCGAGACGTTTTACCGGCGCGTGCTTGCGCTCGCCACGGACGACGAAACCCAGGCCGGCGCCAGTTTCGGTCTGGCTTCGGCTGCCGACCGGCTCGGGCGGTATCGTGAAGCCTGGCAGGCCTTGCAGCATGCGCATGCAGCACAACTCAACATCGCCCGGAACGTGGTTCCGGAATTGCTGGAAGCGGACAGTCAATCGCTGCACCGGACGAATGGCGGCGAGCAAGGCAACTACGCCGACTGGAAATCACTGTCTTCGCCCAGCACCGAGCGAAGCCCGGTCTTCGTGGTCGGCTTTCCGCGCTCGGGCACCACGTTGCTGGAGCAAATGCTGGACGCGCACCCGGATTTCCAGTCCATGGACGAGCGGGCGTACATCCATGATCTGATCGAAGGCATGCAACTGGTTGGTCAACGCTATCCGGAGGATCTGGCGGGCTTGAGCGAAGAAGATGCGGATCAACTGCGCAATACCTACTGGCGCCAGGTCGGCCGCGTACTGCCCGACCTGGGCGACCGTCGTCTGGTAGACAAGAACCCGCTCAACATGCGCTGCCTGCCGATGATCATGCGGCTGTTTCCGCACGCGCGCATCATCCTGTGCCTGCGCCATCCGTGCGATGTGTTGCTCAGCTGCAGCATGCAAGCGTTCCGCTCCCCGGCGTTCATGGTGTTGTGTTCGTCGCTGCCACGTCTGGCGCAAGGCTACGCGCAGGCCTTCGAGCAGTGGTATCGCGATGTCGAGGTACTCGCGCCACACGTGCTGGAGTGGCGCTACGAATCCGTGGTCAGCCATTTCGAGGAACAGGTCGCGCGCCTCGGGCAGTTTCTGGAACTGGGTGATACCTCGCCCATGACGCGTTTTGCCGAACACGCGCGAGCCAAGCGTTTCATCAGCACCCCCAGCTATGCGCAAGTCACCGAAGGCGTCCATCGCAAGGCGATCGGGCGCTGGGAAAACTACCGCGAACAGTTCGCCCCCGTGTTGCCGGTGCTGCAGCCATGGATCGACCGTCTCGGCTACGGCGCATAAAAGCGGCAGCGCCCAGGCACTGCCGCTTTTGCTGCAACCGATTCAATGCCGTTGCGGCAATACCTCGGGCACGGTGGACTGGGCGTTCACTGCAGCAGTGGTGGATTTGCCGCCATACGGCAGCACTTCGGCGGCCAGCTTCGGGTCAGCATTTATCGCCCCCACAGCGTCGAACAAGACATGCGCCGCCTCGTCGAGCTCCACGTCCTTGGCCTTCTTCGCGTCTTTCTCCTGCTTCAGTTCACTCTTCAGGCTACGCTCGTTCGCGTTCAAGCCGTCATCCAGGCGACTATCGCCGTCATCCAACAGGGCATCACTGCCATCGACCAGCTTGTGCCGCGCGCGGAAGCCCGCTCGAAATTCAACGAGATCGAGGTCTTGTTGCGCATCACCTTGAACTGCGCCAACTCGTCCAGCATCAGTTTCCACGCCGCCGACTTGGCAACACGCGCGGCGTGCAACTGCTCCAATCGCGGCAGATACGCCGCAAGGTTCGCCACCGGCGTGTACTGCGCCGGTGCAATTTGCGTCCACTTCAACGCGTTGTCGTAGGTGGATTCGCCAAAGTCCTTGTCGTCACCGTTTTTCGGGAACGCGATATCCGGCGTCACACCCTTGAGTTGGGTCGAGCCGCCGCTGATGCGGAAGAACTCGGCAATGGTCATCTTCAGCTCACCAAACTGCGGCTTGTCGTCACCGGTATGGCTGAAGCGATCCAGATCCACCAGGTTCTGCACGGTGCCCTTGCCAAACGTCGGCTCGCCGATGATCAGGCCACGGTGATAATCCTGGATCGCGGCAGCAAAGATCTCCGAGGCCGACGCCGAGCCGCGATTGACCAGCACTGCCAACGGCCCGCTCCAAGCCATGCCGGCCGCCTCGTCGCCCTGCACATCAACCTGGCCCTTGGCACTGCGCACCTGCACCACGGGGCCCTGATCGATGAACAAGCCAGTCAGGGTGTTGGCTTCTGCCAACGAACCACCGCCATTGTTGCGCAGGTCGACCACCACACCTTGCACACCCTCGGCCTTGAGTTCACCAAGCAGTTTGGCGACATCGCGCGTGGCGCTCTTGAAATCCTTGTCACCCTCGCTGCGTGCGCCGAAATCGGAATAGAACGTGGGCAAATCAATCACCCCGATCTTGCGCGTGACATTGCCATCCTTGATCTCGACGATCTTTTTCTTGGCCTGCGCATCTTCCAGCGTGACCTTCTGGCGTACCAGCGTGACAATTTCGTGCTTGCCATCCAGACCGGTATCCGCCGGCAGGATTTCCAGCCGCACCGTGGTGTCTTTCTTGCCACGGATACGATTGACCACGTCGTCCAGGCGCCAGCCAATGACGTCGGTGATGGCGCCGCTGTCACCCTGCCCCACGCCAACGATGCGGTCGCCGGACTTGAGCTTGCCGGATTTCATCGCCGGGCCGCCCGGCACGAGGGTGTAAATGACGGTGTAATCATCGCGTCCCTGCAATTGCGCGCCAATGCCTTCCAGCGATAGCTTCATGGCAATGTCGAAGTTCTCCGCAGCGCGCGGGCCGAGGTAATCCGTGTGCGGATCAGTCGTGTTCGCATACGCCGTCATGAAACTCTGGAACGCGTCGGCGCCATCCAGCTGACGGACCCGCTCGATATAGTTGGTGTAGCGCTTCTCCAGCGTCTTGCGAATGTCCGCGTCGGCCTTGCCGGCAAGCTTCAGACGCAGCCAGTCGTTCATCGTGCGCTTGCGCCACAGGTCATTCAGCTCTGCCTGGTCTTTCGGCAGCGCGGCGTCCTTGCGATCAAACGTGTAGCTTTCGTCGGCCGAGAAATCAAAGCCCTTGGCCAGCAGGCTGCGCGCATACGTCATGCGTTCCACTGCACGCTGCACGTACACGTTGAATATCGAAAACGGCCCGGACATATCCTGATTCCAGATCGCGTCGTCGAGCTTCGTCTTCAGCGGCGCGAACTTGGCCATGTCGGCCTGGGTGAAAAAGACTTTTTCCCCATCCAGTTGCTTGAAGTACGCGGCATAGATGCGCGCGGACATCGCGTCATCCAGTGGCTGGGCGTCGTAGTGAAATCGAGTCAGGAAGCGCGCGGACAACTGGGCCGCCTGCGCCTCATTGGCGGTGGGCGCGAGCGGCCACACCGAAGCCTTGCGCGAACTGTTGCCAGCGCCGAGGTCGGCAGCGGACTGGGCGAACGCACCCGTTGCCGTGAGGGCAAGCAACAGTACCAGGATAGGACGAAAGGTCATGGATGTTCTCAAACGAACTGAAGTGGGGCGATGGGCACGCACAGGCACATCGACAGGAAGGGACGACCACGGTGGCTGGCACGCAGCGAACGACTCAGTACAAACAATGGACTCCGCGCAGCGCGCACCGGGCAGCCGTGTAAGGGACGGTGCCGCGATCTGCAGCGCTGGCACCGGGCGATGGTGATGATTGCACTGTCACCAGCGCGTAAACCAGCAGGCAGCCGCCGCGGCTCGTAGCGCATCAAGGCAGGTCCTGATACAGCGTGCGTATCACTCATCTAGCAAGCCTGAACCAACGACCGTTGCCCCGTGCTGCGCACGGGGAGTGCGGGAATAGCGGAATCGGCGGCCTGGGCCTGAAAACCAAACTGGCTGCAGAACGCATCAACGAGTACATCCGCAACCTCTGCCAGTGCCGAGGGGCCGCCCAAGTCTAGCATCTGCGTGACCGCCAAACCCTTGTAACCGCAAGGATTGATCCGCTGAAACGGCTCCATGTCCATCGCCACGTTGAACGCCAGGCCGTGAAAACTGCAACCGCGACGCACACGCAGTCCAAGTGCGCCAATCTTCGCCGCGCCCACATACACGCCAGGTGCGCCCGGATGGCGCACGCCGTCAATCCCCCAGTGCGCCAGCGTGTCGATCAACACTTGTTCGATGCCATGCACCAGATCGCGCACGCCCACGCCTATGCGGCGCAAGTCGAAAAGCGGATAGGCCACGACTTGCCCGGGCCCGTGATAAGTCACTTGCCCGCCACGATCCACTGGAATCACCGGAATGTCTCCAGGCGCCAACACGTGCTCCATCTTGCCAGCCTGGCCCAGGGTAAACACCGGGTCGTGCTCCAGCAGCCACAACTCGTCCAGCGTGGTGGCCACGCGGTTATCCGTGAACTCACTCATGGCGTGCCACACCGGCAAGTAGGGCTGACGACCAAGGCGGCGAACATTCAATGGCAACGACATGACAGGTCTGACTGGGGATGAGGGTGAGGATGAGAAGCGCGAGCTCTGGAGTGGGAAGTGCGCAGTGAGCAACGGTACGTTTTCTTTTGCGTGTTGCCCATGCGTCGCTGTCACAACGTGTAACGAATGTCAGGGTGCGCGCGCAGCGCAACGTGCGCCGCTTCATACTGGGCGCGATCGGCGCAGTGAAAACTGACCGTGACCGAGACGAAATTGCCCGCACCGGAGTGGCGGTGACGCACGCTCTCATGCACCACCTGCAAGCCGGCTTGTTCCAGCAGTTGCGGTACCTGCACCGGCAGATCGGCACTGGCGCTGCCCACGGCGGTGATCTCGAACTCCCCGGGAAACTGGAAGCCCTTGCCCGCAGCTTGCGCCTGACTGAAGTCGATCGGGTCCACGTTACTTCGCTGCCGGGACCGGCGCGGTCGCATTCTTGCCGCTGTGGAACCACAGCAAAATGGAATCCCACAGGCGCGAGAAGAAGCCGCCGCGTGGCGCCTCGTCCAGCGCAATCAACGGCACGCTCTGCACCGGCTGGCCATTCAGAGTGACGCGCAAGGTACCGACCTGCTGCCCTTGCTTGAACGGCGCGATCAGCGTGGCGGGGATATCCATCGTCGCCTTGAGCTTGTCGTATTCGCCGCGCTTGACCGTGACCAGCACGTTCTCGGCGACACCAATCGGCAGCGTGTTGCTGGCGCCTTTCCACAGTCGCGGCGTCGCCATCGGCTTGCTCGAGTCGTACAGCTTGTGGGTCTCGTAGAAGCGGAAGCCGTAGCTGAGCAGCGCCATCGCCGAATCGGCGCGCGCCTTCTCACTGCTGGCACCCATCACGATCGCGATCATCCGCGCTTCGCCCTGTTTGGCCGATGCTGCCAGACAATAACCAGCGGCTGCGGTGTGCCCGGTCTTGATGCCATCCACACTCGGGTCGCGCCACAACAGCGTGTTGCGATTGTGCTGCTTGATGCCGTTCCACTCGAAATCCTTGACCGCGGAAATCGCGTAGTCCTCGGGGAAATCATGGATCAGCGCGCGCGACAGCAGTGCCACGTCATGCGCCGTCGTGTAGTGATTCGTGATCGGGTAGCCCGACGCATTCTCGAAGTTGGAATTGACCATGCCCAACTGCTTGGCATAGGCATTCATCAAACCAGCAAACGCCGGCTCGGAACCGGCAGTGTGCTCGGCCAGCGCGATCGCCGCGTCATTGCCCGACTGAATGATCATGCCGTACAGCAGATCCTTCAGCGGTACCTGACTGTTGAGCTTGAGAAAGCTGGTAGAGCCATCGGTACCCGCGCCCCCGCCACGCCAGGCGTTCTCGCTGATGGTGACCGGATCGTCCATGTGAATCTTGCCATTGGCAATCTCGGCGGAAACCACGTAGTCGGTCATGATCTTGGTGATCGACGCCGGCTCCACGCGCAGGTCGGGCTCCTTGCTGGCAAGGATCTGGCCGGTCGCATAATCCATCAACACCCAGCTCTTGCCGTCGACATCCGGCGGCGGCGGTACCGGTGCTTCGGGTACCACTGGCCGCGGCACGGGCGCGGGGCGCGGCGGCGTTTGCGCAACGGCAATCCCGGTCAGAAAGGTGATGGCGGCAACGGGAAGCAAAGTGCGGCGAAGAAAATTCATCGTGATGATCAGTCCGGTCTTCTGGCGCGACGTCGTGCGTCACGCGGATGGATGAGGGCGCAAAGCGCCAAAAACCCGCTCAGTCTACTGCCACCTGCGGGCGCGGCAGTCCCATGCCTTCGATCTGTGCGCTGACAGCATCAGCGCGGCTTACATCCTGCAGCGGCCCGACCCGCACGCGACGCACACGCTGACCATTGACTGTGGCCTCCAGCACCTGCACCGGCGCAAAGTCGGCCCGGCGCAATTGCGCTGCAACCCGCTGGGCATTATCCGCGTCGGAGAACGCACCCACCTGCAGATAAATCCCCGGGTGCGCCTCGGCTGTGACCACAGGGAGCGGCGGCAGTTCCTGCGCGCCCTGGGTCGGATCGATCCCGCGCACCTCGACCAGGCCCGTGCCCTTGGGCCAGATGCCGATCTTGATCGCCGCGACATAGGACAAGTCGATGACCCGGTTCGGGTGAAACGGCCCACGATCATTGACCCGCACGACGACGCTTTTGCCGTTCTCCAGGTTGGTCACACGCGCATAGCTGGGCAGCGGCAGGGTCTTGCTGGCCGCGGTAAACGCATACATGTCGTAATCCTCCAGGCTCGAGGTCTTGTAGCCATGGAACTTGTTGCCGTAAAACGAGGCGATACCGCGCTCGTCATAGCCGCGCGCGCTGGGCAACACGCGGTAAGACTGGCCGAGCACCGTGTACGGCGATTTGTTGCCATACAGCGCCCGCGGCTCAACCTTCGGAACCGGCTCGTGCAACTTGCTGAGGTCCGGTGGCGGGCCATCTGGAACGCTGTCGTTGCGGTCGCGATAGCGGCTGCTCTGCGGCCGACTGGTATCGTCGCGCACGCCCTGTCGGGTATTGCTGCTCGCAGCACGTGCCTGCCCACTGCTGGATCCGTGCGCTGGCCGCGTACGGTGACGACCGCACCCGACTACGAGCACAGTCAGGCCAAAGATCAGCAGCCCCGCCAGTAGCCGTCTCAATGCTGCGCATCCGCAGTGCGTACGCCATCGTCGATGGCCGTCGCCAACTGCTGGACTGCGAGCGCATACAGCGGGCTGCGGTTGTAACGCGTGATCACGTAGAAATTCTGGAACGTAAACCAGTACTCGGTGCCATGTTCTCCCTGCAGGGTTTGCAGGCTGGTCATCTCGCCGGGCGCCAGCGGTTGCACTGGCGCATAACCCCACGCTTCCAGTTGCTCAAGTGGCCACTGCGGCTTGCTGTCCTGGACGGTAATCGCTTTGGCGGCTACATCGGGCTGCGCGCGCGCCGCTACTGGCCCACCGTTGACCCAGCCATGCTGGGCAAAATAATTCGCCACGCTGGCAAAAATATCCGGCAACGAATGACGCAGGTCAATCCGTCCGTCGCCATCAGCATCCACGGCGAAATCGCGAATGCTGGTGGGCATGAATTGACCCCAGCCCTGCGCGCCGGCATACGACCCGATCAGCGTGTCCAACGGGCCAGCCAGATGGTTGTCCGGCATCTCCAGCAACTCCTTCAGTTGCTCGCGAAAAAATTTCGCGCGTGGTGGGTAATACAGGCCAAGCGTCACCAGCGCATCGAGCACTTTGTAGCTGCCGGTGTTGCCGCCGTAGCTGGTTTCCACACCAATGATCGCCACAATGTACTGCGGCGGCACGCCATAGCGTTGACCGATCTGCTCCAGCAGCGCGCGGTGCTGACGATAGAACGTAACGCCATCACTGATGCGTCGGTCGGTGAGGAAGATTGGTCGATAATCCTTCCATGGTTTGGCCTCGGCCGGGCGGCTGATCGCGTCCAGAATGCTCTGCTGACGCACCGCCTGGTCCAGCAGCGCGTTGAGCGCAACCGGATCCTTGCCGGTATCGCGCACAACCTCACGCACCAGTTCATCCTGCCCGGGATGGGTAGCGGCATGCAACGGCGACATCACGCCGAGCAGGAGCACGCTTGCGGCGACAAGCCAGCGGGACGAAAACGGTACGGACAGGATCGTCATGGAAGTCTTGAACACACCAAAGTCGGGACATCGAAAGTTAGCACGCGCCTCCTGTACTGTCCGCCCCTGTTGGTCGGTCAGCTCAATGGACATGGCACCAACCGCGGACTCAGCCACCCGGATTGCTTGCCAGCGCGATCGATTGCAGCCGCAGCGAGCGGCGCAACGGGACACGCACGGCCGCAACGCAACCAAGCATCAGGCCGCATGCCGCCAGCCACGCGCCGTTCGACAAGAGAGCAACTCGTGAACCGAACACCCGCACCGTCAAGTACCGACCATCACTGTTCAGAAGTGCATCTTGCGATTGGCATGGATCGACATCAGTACGCCAAAGCCCACCAGCAGTGACACTGCCGAGGTACCCCCGTAACTGATCAGCGGCAACGGCACGCCGACCACCGGCAACATGCCGGCGATCATGCCGCCGTTGACGAATACATAAACGAAGAAGCTCATGCCGATCGCCCCGGACAGCAAACGCGAATACGTGCTGCGCGCCTCCATGGCGATCCACAGGCAACGGCCGATGATGAAGGCGTACAAAGCCAGCAGCAGCGCGATACCGACCAGGCCAAACTCCTCGGAGAACACCGCGAAAATGAAATCGGTGGTGTGTTCGGGCAGAAAGTCCAGCCGCGATTGGGTGCTGTGCTGCCAGCCTTTGCCGAACAGTCCACCCGAACCCACGGCAATCTGCGACTGAATGATGTGCCAGCCATTGCCCAGCGGATCAGACTCCGGGTTGAGCAAGGTCAACACGCGATCGCGTTGATACTGGTGCAGGAAGTGCCAGCCCACCGGGATCATGCCGCCCGCAGCGCCCAACACCAAGCCGATGCGCCACCAAGCCATGCCCGACAGGAACAACGCGAACATGCCGGCCGCCGACACCAGCAACGCCGTGCCCAGATCCGGCTGCCGGGCAATCAGCGCTGCGGGCAACGCGACGAGTAGCGCGACAACGACAATGTCCTTCCAACCTGGTGGCAACTGGCGCGGATGCAGATACCACGCCACCATCATCGGCACGGTCAGTTTGAGCAGTTCGGACGGCTGAAAGCGCATCACCCCAAGGTCGAGCCAGCGATTCGCGCCGCGCCCCTCGCCCAGTACCACCACCACCACCAGCAACGCCGTGCTGAGGGCATACAGCCACGGCGTCCAGCCACGCAACACCGTCGGCGAAATGCGCGAAACCAGCAGCAGCAACGCCGCCCCCAACGCGAAACGCATCGCTTGGCCCCCGACCATCGCCATGCTGCCGTCGCTCGCGCTGTACAACGTCACCAATCCCACCGTGGCCAGCAGCGTCAAGCCGCAAGCGAGCGGCAGGTCGATGCGTGGACGCGTCAGCACGCGCTGCAGCACGCGCACGATGCGGGCTTGCAGCGAACCGATCATGGTGTCGCTCCGCTGGCATTCTGCGCCGGGACATCCTCAGGCACGCTGTCGGCGTTATCCGCGGGCGCCGGTAGCGATTCCGTCGGATTCACCCCGGCCGGTGCCGGCACGGAAACAGGTGCCCCTCCGGGCGGCGTAGGCGGCGTGAGCAACCGCTGTGCGTTGTCGAGTACGCCATCATGGGCGGCCAACCACACGTCCAGCATCTTGCGCACAATCGGGCCGGCGTCACTGGCACCCCACGCGCCGGATTCAAGCAATACCGCGATCGCAATCTGCGGATTATCCGCCGGCGCGTAGGCAACAAACCACGCACGGTGGCGCGTGGCCAGATACGCCGTACTACGATTCGTGTTGTACGCATCGGAGGTGCGGGAAAACCGCTCCGCGGTACCGCTCTTGCCGGCGATCAGGTACGGGAAGCCGACACCCAGGCGTGCGCTGCGACCGGTTCCACGTGCGCCGTAGATCACCATCTGCATCCCCTTGTTCACCGCGTCCCAATCCGCCGGAACGCGAATCAGCGACGGCCCGCTCGGCGGGTCGGCCAGTGGCTGCCGCTCCGCGCCCATGGCTTCGCGAGTGGCCATCACCAGACGCGGTGCATGGGGCAAGCCGTGCCCGGCAAACGTGGCGAAGGCATGCGCAAGCTGTACGGGGGTGACCGCCCAGTAACCCTGCCCGATGCCGGCGATCACCGTTTCACCGGGATACCACGGCTCTTTGCTGTGCGCCGCCTTCCATTCCCTGGAGGGCAACACCCCAGAGGACTCGCCGATCAGATCGATACCCGTCGGACGCCCGAAGCCGAACTTGCCCATGAAGGCGCTAAGCCGGTCGATGCCCATGTCCATCGCCAGCCGGTAGAAGTAGGTGTTCACCGACTGCTCAATGGCTTGATACAGATTCACGCGACCACTGCCACCACGCACATCGTCGCGATAGCCACGCGACTGGCCCGGAATGTAAAACACACCGGTGGACAGGACCGTGTCGTCGGGGCGACGCAAGCCGTATTCCAGCCCGGCCAAGCCCATCAGCGGCTTTATCGTCGACCCGGGCGGATACACACCACGCAACGCGCGATTGTACAGCGGCTTGTCCTCGGCGCTGGTCAGCGCACCGTAATCGACTTGGCTGATGCCGTTGACGAACAGGTTTGGGTCAAACGTTGGCACGCTGACCATCGCCAACACCTGACCATTACGCGGATCAATCGCCACCGCCGCGCCTGGACGCCCGGCAAAGGCTTCTTCCGCCGCCTTCTGCAGGCGTGCATCAATACTCAAATACAGGTTCTTCCCCGGCGTCGGCGCGTGCGTCTCCAGCACACGCTGGGTGCGCCCGTCGACATTCACTTCAACCAGCTGATAACCCGGTGTGCCATGCAACACGTCTTCGTAGGAGCGTTCCAGACCACTGCGCCCGACGTGACTGGTGCCTTTGTAGCGCGCCGGATCCAGCCGCTCCACGTCCTCCGCATCGATGCGTCCGACATAACCGATGACGTGCGCAAACTCCTCGCCCAATGGATAACGTCGCACCAGATACGGCACCACATCGACACCGGGGAAACGCCAGCGATGGACCGCAAAGCGCGCGATCTCGTCCTCGGTCAGATGCATCTTCAGCGGCACGCTCTCAAACCGTGGGCTCTGGCGCAGCTGTTTGTGGAATGCAGTCAGGTCATCGCTGCTCAGCGGCACGACCGCGCCCAGGCGCGCCAGCAGCGCCGGCATATCGCGCACCTGCTCAGGTACCACTTCCAGACGAAACGCCGGCACGTTGTCGGCCAGCAGCACGCCGTTGCGGTCGTAGACCAAACCCCGCGCTGGCGGGATCGCCACCGGCTTGACGCGATTGTTCAACGCGCGCGTCGCGAACTCGTCGTGGCGGACAACCTGCAGATACGCAAAACGACTGAGCAGCACCAGCAAGCCGAGCACGATCAACACGAAGCCGACCACTGCACGCTGGCGAAACAGCGCGCTTTCGCGCCGTGTGTCCTTGATGGACCCACGTAAACCCATCACTGAATGTGCGCACGCGTGCGCAGGTCGTCGAGCAGCAGGAACAAAAACGGCCACAACGCCGCACCCACCAGCGGTGAGATCCACCAACTTGCCGGTGGCAACGACCCGCCTGCCAACATGCGCACGATCAAGAGCAGCAGACGATCGTTCAACAGCAGTGCCAGCACGGCAAGGGTCTGCTGCCACATCGGAAAGAAGCGCAGGCGCGAGCGAAAGCGCAGCGCAATGAACACCAGCGCACACAAGCGCAACGCCTGCTCTCCCAACACCACGCCCACCAGCAAATCTGCTATCAGTCCAACGGCGAATGCCAACCCGAGGCTGACGCGATCAACCGACTCCAGCGCCCAATACAGCAGCAGCAACGCCGGCCAGTAGGGTTTGAATGGTTCAAGCGCGGCCGGCAACGGCACCAGCATCAGTGCCAGTGCGAATACCAACGTGCCGACAAACCACCACGTGCCGGCGCGTTGCCGGCTCATGGCCGAGCTCCGGCGGTGGGTGTCGATGGTGCTTGTCGTGCGGATAATGGGGCCGTCGCGGACACAGAGCCACTGCCCGCAGGCGCCGTGCCATCCTTCGACGGTGCCAGATCCGCCGGTGGTCCCATCCGGCTGACAGGCGCCGGCGGGCCCTGCGGTTCGGCCAGATCATGCAGCAGCAAGACGTCATCCGTGCGATCAATATTCGCCGCCGGGCGCACCTGCGCTTCAAGAAACATGCCGCTGGAGGCCGGTTTCACGCTGCGGATTTCGCCAACGGGAAACCCTGGCGGAAAGCGCCCGCCAAGACCGGACGTGAGCAAGTGATCGCCCACGCGAACGTCGGCCGCCATCGGGATATTGGGCAACGTCAACGAGTCCCCGTCGCGTGCGCCGTAGGCTATGGCACGCAGCCCGGAACGCTCGATCACCACCGGTAATGCGTGGGTCGGATCGGTGATCAACATCACCACGGAGGTCGTCGGCAACACTTCGCGTACTTGTCCCAGCACGCCATGCGCATCGATCACGGGTTGGCCTGGTTTGACCCCGTCGCGGGCCCCCAGATTCAGGGTCAGGCGGTAGCGATACGCGCCCAGATCCACACCGATCACGCGGGCAAGTTGCACGTTCAGATCAAGGCTGTGCTGGGTATCCAGCAGTTCCTTGAGCCGCGCGTTCTGCCCCGCCACTGCCGCCATGCGATTCAACTTCGCGTTGGCCAGCAACAGGTCCTCACGCAGCCGTTGATTCTGCACGGTGAGGTGTTGGCGGTCGGCAAAGGCCACACTGAGCGTACGTACGCCAGCCGAGGGCAGGCCGGCAAGCCGGTAGATCGGTTCCACTACCAAGGCCGCGCTGTAGCGTATGTGCCACAACCAGCCATTGCGTTGATCGAGCACCATCAACACCATCGCCAGCGCCAGATACACGATCAAGCGCAACGTGCCGGCAGAATTGCCGGCAAACAAAGGCGAGGATTCATCCCGCGCGCGTGTCATGCCGGCCTCCGGTCAGCGCGCGCTATTCGGGCGCGAAAAAGTCGCTGCCGTGTTGATCGATCAACTCCAGCGCCTTGCCGCCGCCGCGCGCCACACAAGTCAGCGGGTCATCCGCGACCTGCACGTGCAAGCCGGTTTCTTCGGATACCAGGCGGTCCAGGTCGCGCAACAGGGCACCGCCGCCGGTAAGCACGATGCCGCGCTCGGCAACGTCCGAACAGAGCTCAGGCGGAGTCTGTTCCAAAGCGGATTTGACCGCCGCAACAATCCCCGCGAGTGGTTCGTGCAGCGCTTCAAGAATTTCATTGGAGTTGATCGTGAACATGCGCGGCACACCTTCGGCCAGATTGCGCCCGGAGATTTCAATCTCCTTGACGTCACTCTGCGGGAACGCGCAACCGATCTGCAGCTTGATCCGCTCGGCAGTGGCTTCACCAATCAGTGTGCCGTGATTGCGGCGGACATAATTGATGATCGCTTCGTCGAAGCGGTCGCCACCAACACGCACCGACTGCGAGTAGACGATACCGTTGAGGGAAATCACCGCCACTTCTGACGTACCGCCGCCGATATCCAGCACCATCGCGCCACGCGCCTCGTGTACCGGGATGCCGGCACCAATCGCTGCGGCCATGGGTTCCTCGATCAGAAACACATCGCGCGCACCAGCGCCTTCGGCAGATTCCTTGATCGCACGGCGTTCGACCTGTGTTGAACCGCACGGCACGCAAACCAACACGCGCGGACTCGGACGCAGAAAGCGCGACTTGTGCACCTGCTTGATGAAATGCTGCAGCATCGCCTCGGTCATCGTGAAGTCGGCGATCACGCCATCCTTCATCGGCCGAATGGTGGCAATATTGCCCGGGGTACGCCCGAGCATGCGCTTGGCATCGGCACCCACCGCCGCAATCGTGCGCGGACCGCCGGGGCCGCGATCCTGGCGAATGGCGACCACCGACGGTTCGTTCAACACGATGCCTTGGCCACGCACATAGATCAGCGTGTTGGCCGTGCCGAGGTCGATGGAGATGTCGTTGGAAAAGATTCCGCGAAACTTCTTGAACATGGGTCCGCCGTCGGTCGGCCTGGCTGAAAAGTAGCTCGCCAGTCTAGTCAGCACAGCCACTGCGCGCAAGGACAGCGCCGTTAAGAAATCCTTTTGCAACACCAAGATATGCGCGATTCATGCGCCAACCGCTGAAGTCGCATGCCCACTCATGTGTCGCCAAGCGGCACGCTACACGCTACGATAAAACCCTTTGACTGCACTTTTAGCGGCGACGGATCCCACCGCGCCGTCTGCTTTCCCACACCAAAGGCCCACCGCACACCATGTCTGCTGTCATCTGCGGATCTCTCGCCTACGACACCATCATGGTGTTCCAGGATCAATTCAAGAACCACATCCTGCCCGACCAAATGCATATTCTCAACGTGTCCTTCCTGGTACCACGGATGCGTCGCGAGTTTGGTGGTTGCGCTGGCAACATTGCGTACAACCTCAAGTTGCTTGGAGGCAATCCACTACCCGTGGCAGCCGTAGGCCAGGACTTCGGCCCGTATCGCAAGCACCTGGAACAGTGCGGCATCTGCCTTGATGGCGTGCGTGAGTTCGACGAACAATTCACCCCGCAATGTTTCATCACCACCGACCTGGACAACAACCAGATCACGGCGTTTCATCCGGGCGCAATGTCGAGCGCGCAGGAAAACCACGTGCGCGATATCGCCAACATCGAATTTGGCATCGTTGCACCAGACGGCCGTGAGGCCATGCTGCAACACGTCGACGAGTTCGCAGCGCTGGGCGTCCCGTTTATCTTCGACCCCGGTCAGGCTATACCGCTGTTCAACGGCGAAGAATTTCGCACGATGATCGCCAAGTCCACCTACGTCATCGTCAACGATTACGAGTCGCAGCTACTGCAAACGCGCACCGGCTGGAGCGCGGACGAAATCGCCGCGAAGGTCACTGCCTATATTGTCACCCAGGGTCCGCGCGGCTCGGTCATCCATGTCGGCACCGAGGCCTACCAGGTTCCACCGGCGCGCGAACGCGCCATGGTCGACCCCACCGGCTGCGGCGATGCCTATCGCGCAGGCATGATCTTCGGCATCATGCGCGGCAAGGACTGGCCGACTGTCGGGCGCATGGCATCGCTCATGGGCGCCGTGAAACTCGCCTATCCCGGTACCCAGAACCAGCACTTCACCTACGCCGAGTTCGCTGCCCAGTTCCGCGATCAGTTTGGTTATGCATTGGACTGACGGGTACGTCGTACTCGCGGCAATCAACAATCAGTTCAAAGTTCGCCGTCCGCCGTGTTTGTGTTGGGCACAAGAAGGCGCTACCAAGCGGCGGCGCCCGACTGACCGTCGTCGTCGGCAGGCCGGTGCGAACCAGGTGGCCCGTACCGTCCGCTCGCAGCGGCGCAAGCCTCAGAGCAGAGACGAAGCGCCCGGGTTCGGGCAGCTTTCCGCAAAACTGTCCCTATCGGTTGATCCATTTCAGAAGACAGTGATCTTTTGCAGACTGCGATCTGCGGTCGGCCCAATGACAACGATGCAGCGCGACCAAGGCGAAGACCCCCGCGGGGAGGCCTCTTCGGAACGAGCCGCTGACGGTGAGGCGTTGTCGGCTGCCGTTGGTGATCGTAGTGACGACCAGCAAAGAAAGACCCTCACCGTTGCCGATGAGGGTTGATCAGGATAAAGCCCCTGGCGGTGACCTGTTGCGGGCTGCGCTCGATGAGCGCAGCAGCACCAGGCAAAGAAAAACCCCCACCGTTGCCGATGAGGGTTGATCAGGATAAAGCCCCTGGCGGTGACCTGTTGCGGGCTGCGCTCGATGAGCGCAGCAGCAACAAGCAAAGAAAAACCC
>CAJDTO010000058.1_pt1 | contig 18159 bp, 17 predicted proteins | sample 7389821 | NCBI WGS metagenome assembly CAJDTO01 (sample SAMEA7055651, study PRJEB34461) | soil metagenome | biome: terrestrial ecosystem; feature: Peninsula; material: soil | place: Antarctica | collected 2016
CCACCCACCAGCGTTCCGGCCGCTACCGCCATCAGAAACACCGCCAGGAGATTGGTTGCGGCGGTCATTGACAAACCGAAATGATGCATCAGGTAAAACGCGTAATAACTGCTGATGCTGGCCAGGTAGAAAAACTTCGAGAACATCAGCACCATCAACACGCCAATCGTGCGCCGGATGACCGGCGCTGGAAACAGCGGTTGGTCGGATGGCAGGCGTTTCCTCACCCGCTCGTTGATGTGACGGCTGTACCAGCGGCTCACCTGGAGCAGCACGACGATCCCCAGCAATGCGGCCAAGCCGAACCAGCCGACATGCGTACGTCCGAGCTGCAGCACGATGCCGGCGGCCAGCAACGGCCCCAATGCCTGGCCCAGGTTACCGCCAATCTGGAACACCGATTGGGCAAGCCCGTATTTCCCACCCGACGCCATGCGCGCCACACGTGACGACTCTGGATGAAACACTGACGAGCCACAGCCAATCAGCGCCACCGCCAACAACAGCATGGAATACGTCGGTGCTACCGACAACAGCAGCAAGCCGGCCAGGGTAAAACACATACCGATCGGCAGCGTGTACGGCAGCGGCTTCTTGTCCGTGACCATGCCCACCACCGGCTGCAGCAGCGAAGCCGTCAACTGGAAGGTCAAGGTGATGGTGCCAATCTGGAAAAAGCTCAGGTCGAACTCGCCCTTGAGCAGCGGATAGATCGCCACGATCACCGACTGCATCATGTCGTTGAGCAGATGCACGAAGCTGACCGCGCCGAGCACGCTGTAACGCGTCTTCGCTGTCCTCACCACCGGGGTCGGTGAGACCACGAGCGGCGCGGCGCCAGCTTCGGCCTCAGCGATGAGTGGTTGAATGTTGGATACGTTGTCGTTCATGCAAGGTGCCGTGGCAAAGCAACGTTGTCACCCATGCCGGGCAACACCAGCAGCGTCGTCGGGCCAGCCAAAACAGGGGTTGGGAGCAGAAGGCGCGACTGGAACATGTAGCAAGCGACGCAGCGGGAACGGCATGCGCTGCTGTCCGCGCTCACAGCAACGCTGTTGCCGCCTTCAGCACGGGTGAGGATACGCTGCGCGGACTTCACGCGTCCAGAAAAAGCGCGGTGGCGTTCACCTTGCCGCTAGCTCTCGCGCCTCAGTCGGCCCGCCGCTGCCCGGCCCGAACCGGATGCCGCGGGTGGCGCAAGACGATGTGCGAGCGCGTACTTATTCCGCCAGTTGATCCAGACGACGCTGCAATTCGTCCAGCCGCAGATCTCCCCCTGCACCGGGTGAGACGCGCGCAGCCAGACTTCCTTCCGGCGTACGCCCCTGCCCGGCGGCACGCACTGCCTGCGCCGCCGCGCGATACGCATCACGAAACGGAACGCCAGCCGCCGCCTGCTCGATAGCCACGTCGGTCGCGTACATCGCCGGCTCGATCGCCGCACGCATGGCGCCCTCGTTCCACTGCATACGCGCCAGCAGGTCAGGTACCAGTTGCAGTGCCCGCAAAGCATGCGTCACACCGTGGAACAGCGAGCCCTTGGACAACTGCAGGTCGCGCTGATAGCCGGATGGCAGCGACAACAGTTGTTCGATCTCGCAGCGGGCCGCAGCGACGCTGGCGTAGCTGGCGCGGAGCAGTTCCACCACATCGGGGTTGTGCTTGTTCGGCATGATCGAACTGCCGGTGCTGTATTCCGCCGGCAGTTGCACGAAGTTGAATTCGGCAGTGGTGAACAACGACAAGTCCCAGGCCATTCGGCGCAAATCCAGCAACGCGCTGGCGAGCGCTTCCAGCACCGCCATCTCGAACTTGCCACGCGACAACTGCGCGTAGATCGGACTGACCTGCATGCGCGCAAAGCCGAGCGCCTGCGTGGTGTGCTCGCGATCGAGCTTCAGGTTGACCCCGTACCCAGCGGCCGTGCCCAACGGATTCGCGTCGATCCAGGCGGACGTCTGTTGTGCACGCCACGCGTTGTCGATGAAACCTTCGGCAAAGCCGGCAAACCACATCGCCGTAGACGAGACCACGGCACGCTGCAGATGGGTGTAACCGGGCATCGGCAAAGCCGGTTGCCCGGCACGTTCAAGACAGACTTCCGCAATGCCGCGACAATGCAGGTGCAAAGTGTGCAACTGGTCTTTCAACCACAACCGCGTGGCTACAAGAATCTGATCATTGCGGCTGCGCCCGGTATGCACGCGGCGCCCGGCGTCGCCCAACCGCTCCGTTAACCGCATTTCGATCGCCGAATGACCGTCCTCGTAACGGCCGTCCAGCACGAACGCGCCGGAGCGAAAATCACCAGCCAGCGCTTCCAGCTCGCGCTGCAGCGCGGCACATTCTTCGGTGCTGATCACACCGATATTGGCCAGACCTTCGACATGCGCCTTGCTGGCGGTGATGTCGTACAGAAAAAATTCCCGATCCAGCAACACATCGTCGCCCGCCAGAAATTGCATGATGCGTGCGTCGATCTTGCTGTTGGCTTTTTGCCAAAGTGGTTGAGTCATGGCTGTGTCCTGGTGGCGCACACGAATTTGGGGCTTGTTGTTGTGGGGGCGACTTCAGTCGCGATGCTCTTGGGGTCGCCATGCGGAACCAGAAGCATCGCGACTGAAGTCGCTCCTGCAAGGGCTACCTCTGCGGGGGCACCCCTCGCAGAGGTCGATGTCAGATCGGGATCGCTGTGGTTTCGTCGAGGCCCAGTGCCCGGTTGATGTTTTGCAACGCCTGCGTGGCGGCGCCCTTGAGCAGGTTGTCGAGCGTGGCCACGATGACCACGCGCTTGCCATCGGGTGACACTGTGAAAGCACCAATCTCCGCGTGCTGCCGGCCGGCAATGCGGCTCACCCATGGCGCCTCGTCGACCACTTTGACTAGCGGCTCGCCGGCATAGGCGTGCGTAAAGCGCGCCATCACTTCGGCACGCTTCAGGGAGCGCGTGAGGTACAGGTTCGTCGTCACCGTCAGACCGCGGAAATACGGGCCTACGTGCGGCATGAAATCCACCGGCAGCCCAAGTCGGTATGCGGCCTCGCGTTCGTGACCATGGCCTACCAGCGCATACGGCATCAGGTTGTCGCGCAGCTTTTCCGGATCATTTTTGTCCGACGGCGTGGTACCCGCGCCCGAATAGCCAGACACACCAAAGCACACTGGGGGGGCGCCGAGCACATCCTTCAGCGGGGCGACCGAAAGCTCCATCGCGGTGGCGTAGCATCCCGGGTTGCTGATGCGCCGCTCGCCCCGCCACTTGTCGCGCGTCAATTCGGGCAGGCCGTAATACCACTGATCGTCGAAGCGGTAATCCGCCGATAAATCGACAATCAGCGGGTCCGCGCCCGCCGCATCAAACGCCGCGACGCAGGCCGCGGCGTTGCCGTTGGGCAAGGCCAGCACCACGATGTCGGCACCGAGTTTCGGCAAGTCCCCGGGCTCGGGTGCGCTGTAGCCCAGGTCACCATGAAACTCCGGCACCTGACTATCCACCCGTTGTCCGGCTAGCGCGCGTGACGACACATACGCCAACTCCAACGCGGGGTGCACGGCGACCAGGCGGATCAACTCCGCCCCGGCATAGCCACGCGCACCAACGATGCCAATGGTCTTTTTCGCGACGCTCATGGTGTGCAATCCTGCAAGGTCGGTTGCCGCTGCGCGCAGTGGGCGACGCAGCTCGCGATGTCGGCAAAATCGTTCAGCCCGTACCAGAACACTTTCCAGTGCTCCTGTTTGATACAGCCGTCCGACTGCGCGTAATAGAAATGATTGACCGGATTGCCGTGGCGCGAGCGCCAGAAAATTCGCGGGTGTTCCGCACGCATGACCTGCCATACCGCGCGGCCAAGACCTTCACCTTGCGCGTCATCCAGTACGGCAAACTTGTCCAGATAGGTCAACCCTTCCACTTGGGTCAGGATCATCGCGGCGCGATAGTTTTCGCTGATATACACGCAAGACGGCTGCGTGCGCTCGAAATAATCCGGTACCAGTGCGCGGCCAAAACTCGACTCGATCAAACTACGTAGACGCGTTTGGTCGATCCCGTCCCAAGAGGTGAAGTGCAACACGCATTCACCACGCCGCACCAGCGTGCCCGAGCCTTTGTGCGTAAACAGTTCCTTGGCCAGTTCGGACGGCCGTGTGATCGATACCGACGAGCTCAATGGCAGGTCAGCCAGCAAATCGGCAATCTGTTCGATCTTCAAGCGCATGCCGCCGCTGAGCCACGGTTGTGCACGCAGCTGGGCATACTCTGTGCTCAAGTTGATCGAGTCGATCACCTTGCCGTCGCCGTCCAGCAGGCCACCGGTGCCGGTAAGAAACACAATCTTGTACGGCTGCAGCACGCGCACCAGTTCGCTCGCGGCAAAGTCGGCGTTGATGTTGAGAATCTGCCCGGAGTCGGTTTCACCCAGGCTGGCGATGACTGGAATCGACCCGGCACGCAGACTGGCTTCGACCGGTGCCAGATTGATCGATTCCACCTTGCCCACCAGTCCGTAAACATCCGCGCGCAACTGGCTGGCGGTGAAGACACCCGAGGGCACCGAGGTGGCACGCGTACCCAACGCTTGCAAGGCCTCGACCAGGCGCAGATTTTGTCGCTGGAACACCTGGCGCACGATACGCAGCGCCTGCGGTGAAGTCACACGCAAACCGTCTACCATCTGCTTCTGGATGCCAACAGCGGCCAACTCCTCATCCAGTTGTGGACCCGCGCCATGCAGCACGATCGGCGTCAGCCCGACCTGTTGCAGAAACGTCAGCGACGAGGTCAACGCCGGCAGATCGTCACGCAACACGGCGCCACCGACCTTGACCAGCGCAAAGCGTTTCGCATCGAGCTGCGAGAAACGCTTCAGGTATTGCTGGATCTCCTTCGCGCTGCCCATACTGGAGAGCAGGCGCACAATGGTTTGGCGAGTGGTCACGGATGGCGGGTTCTCACTGGGCGTACGCGGTGCCCACGTGGCCGCAACAGGGCCAACCTGCGCCGAATTGCCCGACTCAGAGTCAGCCCAGCTCACGACGCCCTGCTCAAGCTTTTCCACAATGCACGATCCGGTAGATGGTAGTGGCGTATTGCTGCAACGGCTCCAGCGCGACCCATTCATCGGCGCTGTGCGCTTGGGCAATATCGCCGGGGCCGTAAACGAATGCGGTATAACCCGCCGCGGAAAACAACGCCGCTTCAGTCCAGAAATCCACGGCGTTGCCAACGGGAATCTGCAGCTCACCGGCAAGATCGAGTGCGAGCGTACGTCGCTGCTCGGCGTGCGCACTGTCGCCGGCCGGTAACGCTGCGCCGCGAAATGTCTCGGCAAACTGCAGTGGCAGTGGCTGCACGAGTGCCTGAAATTGCGCGAGCAGCTGGTCCGTATCCATGTTCGGCAAAGGCCGGCAACCGAAGCGCAGTTCGGCCGTCGGCGCAATCATGTTGGCTTTGATGCCGCCCTCGAGACGGCCGATGTTGAAGCGCAAACCGTGCAGCCCACCAAAGCTTTGCTGCGCTTGTGTCGCGACGAAATCGAGTGCTGCCGCACCCCAACGCACAGCTTGATGCACGGCGCTGTCACTCGGCCGCTGATCGCCCGCCGCGTGGCCGGCGTGACCGGCAAAACGTAGCTGCGCCGAAACGATGCCACGATGCGCCAGCACCGCTTGTGCGCGGGTCGGCTCGGCAACGATGACGGCGGCATAGTCAGGGGCCTCGCGCTGGAAGCCGGCAACGCAACGTGGATCGTTCGCCTCCTCGTCGGTGGAAAACAACAACGCCATGTCAGCATCGGTGGCGTTGGCGACCGCCAGCAAGCCGGCAGCGGCACCCTTGATGTCGCACGCGCCAAGTCCAATAGCGCGGTCATCGGTGACGCGCAACACATGCGGATCAGCCGTCCATGCCGGTGAGTCCGGTACCGTGTCCAGATGCACGTTGAACAACAAGCGCGGTTTGCCGCGTACCGCGTGCAGGGTTACTGCGCCGGCACCGTAATCAGTGATCGACACCGTAAAGCCCGACAGCTGCGCGCGCAGGTAGTCGAAGATACCGCCGGTATCGATTACACGCGGCGGGTTGCGCGTGTCGAACCCGACCAGTACGCGCAGGTGCGCCAGCGTCGCCGGCAACAACGCGCCATCTCGCACCCCAACCAGCGCTGCGCATGTCTTGCTCATCCCCGATTGACCTCGGCCCACAACGTGCTGCTCATGCCGAACAACTTGATGAAACCCTCTGCTTCGGCGACGCCCCAGTCCGCAGCCTGAGCATAACTCGCGCCCGTGGCGACCAGAATGTGTTTGGACTCGATCGCTACCGCGCTGACGCTGCCGCCACTCGTTTCCAGCGTCACTTCACCATTGACCGCCGTCTGACTTGACGCCAGGAACGCTTCCAGGTCGCTCTTCAACGGATCATGGAAGAAGCCCTCGTAGACCAGCTCGACCCAACGCCGCGCCACGTCCGGCTTGAAGCGATTCTGGTGCTTGCTGAGAACTGCTTCTTCCAGCGCACGATGTGCGGTCAGCAATGCGGTGAGGCCCGGTGCCTCGAAGATAATGCGACCCTTCAGGCCGATGGTGGTATCGCCGGTGTATATGCCACGGCCGATACCGTATGGCGCGAACAGGCCATTGAGTCTGGCCAGGAGCAAGTGTCCGGCGATTTTCTCGCCATTCAGTGTTACCGCTTCGCCGTTGATGAAACCCAGTTTCACCTGAAGCGGTTCGGACGGCCATTCAGCACGCGGCTTGCACCAGCCCGTGGCACCGTCACCCGGTGCCTGCCAGCGATCGATCTCGCCGCCAGACATGGTCAGCCCGAGCAGGTTTTCGTTGATGGTGTACGCCTGTTGCTTGGCGCGCACACCGAAACCTCGTTCCTCAAGGTACTGCTGCTCGTACGCACGCACTTCGGTGTGCTCTTTCTGGATCTCGCGAATCGGCGCCACGATGCTGTAACTGCCCAGCGATTTTACCGTCAGATCGAAGCGCACCTGGTCGTTGCCCATGCCGGTACAGCCGTGTGCAATCGTCGTGGTACCCAATTCGGCCGCGCGCTTGAGCGCAGCCTCGACAATCAGGTAACGATCAGACACCAGCAGCGGGTACTGGCCTTGATAGCCCTCACCCGCCCACACAAACGGCTTGACGAAATTTGCCCATAGCGCCGGACCACCATCCACCGTGACGTGGCTGGCCACCCCCAGTTCCGCCGCACGTTGTTCGATGAATTCGCGCTCGGCAGCATCGACGCCGCCGGTGTCGGCAAACACGGTATGCACCGCCCAGCCCCGTTCACTCAGATACGGTACGCAGAAGCTGGTGTCGAGGCCGCCGGAAAAGGCGAGGACAATATCCTTGGACATGATTGTGGACTCTGGGGGAAGCGGGGTTTCAGGCGGCGGCAACGACGATGCGCGGTTCGCAGCGCACCGGGAAGTTCACTGAGTTGGCGATGAAGCAGGCGTGATGCGCATCGGCATGCAGCGCTTCGGCTTTGGTCGCATCGCTGTCGGCGCTGATCGTCACCTGTGGATGCAGCACAACCTCGACGAAGCGCCCGCCGATACCGTCCAGGCTCATCGTGCCTTCGGCAGCATCGGCGTAAGCGGCAACCACCACCCCGGCAACTGTCGCGACATGCAGATACGCCATCATGTGGCAAGCGGACAACGCAGCAACCAACAGGTCCTCGGGATTGTGCCGGCTGGCGTCACCGTGAAATGCCGCATCGGCCGAGCCGGCCAGCGTGGGCTTGCCGGCAATGCGGATGTCATGACTGCGCTCGTAGCCGCGATAGCTTTGGGTTCCCGCGCCGAGGTTACCGGTCCACTCCACGTCGACGTGATAGTGATGCTGGTTGCCGGTCATCGCGGTGACCCTTGCTGCGCAAGCATGCATGCGGCCAGTTCCGCGTCGCCATCACCATCGCGGGCGCGAATACCAGCGATGGCCCCAGCCTGGTTGCCGGCGGAATGGTTCTGGCTCAACTTGAACTTGCCTTCGATGCGCTCGATACGGATCTCGATGCCGACGATGGCGCGCAACGAAGTCTCGATATGATCCGCGGGTGCATCGGTGATGTGCCACGGCTGCGGCAAGCGCGATTCATGCTGCGCGACCAGGGTTTCCAGCGCGCCACGCAACCACACGGGATCGTCGATCACGCGCAGATGTCCATGCACATGCACCACCGCATAGTCCCAGGTAGGGACCTCGCGCCCGGTCTCCCAGCGCGTGGGATACCAGTTCGGGCTGATGTAGCCGTCCGGCCCCTGGAAAATCAGCAACACCTCCGCGCCATCCATCTGCACCAGCTCGTTGCCACGCGCGACGTGACCATGCAACGTCGTGGCATCCACCAGCTCGAATGGCAGATGATTCGCCGTCAGCCCGGTAGCGCCATGCGTCACCACCACGGCAAATGGCTGTGCACGAATCAACTGCTGCAACACTTCAGGACGCGTCTCGACAAATGACTTCGGCATGTACATGCACTATGTCCTCCAGAGAACTCAACTGTTGGCCAGCAACGACACCATGACCGCCTTTTGCACATGCAGGCGATTCTCCGCCTCATCGATGGCGATGCACGCAGACGAATCCATCACCGCATCCGTCGCCTGCACATTGCGCCGCAACGGCAGGCAATGACTGAACACGCCATGGTTGGTCAGCGCCATCTTCGCTGCGTCGACGGTGAAGTGGCGGTGCGCATCGCGCATGGGCTTTTCCTCATCCCAGCGGCCAAAAAACGGCAGCGCACCCCAGCTCTTCGCATAGATCACATCGGCGCGGCGATACGCTGCTTCGACGTCATGGCTGACCGTGAGTGAGCCACCGTTCTGTTCGGCATTCCGCCGCCCAAACGCCATGTAGCGCTCGTCCAGCACATAGTCCGGCGTGGGACACAACAGCGTCACATTCATACCCATCTTCGTGGCAATCAACAGCGCGGAATTTGCCACCGCCGTGTTCAACGGTTTGGGATGCCAGGTCCAGGTCAATACGTACTTCTTGTTCTGCAGGTTGCCCAGGTGCTCGCGCAGCGCCAAAACGTGAGCCAGCTCCTGACAGGGATGGGTGATGGTCTCCATGTTGATCACCGGCACCGTCGCGTACTGTGCAAACGCCTTGATCACCTGATCCTGCCGGTCCTCCGCCCAGTCCTGAAACTTTGGAAAGGCGCGCACCGCGATCAGGTCGACATAGCGCGACAGCACACGGGCGACTTCCGCCACGTGCTCCTCGGCAGCGCCGTCCATGACGTTGCCGACTGCGAACTCGATCGGCCATGCATCCTTGCCCGGCCGCCCAGTTGAAACGCGCCAAGCTCGAAACTCGTGCGCGTGCGCATCGATGGATTGAAGAACAGCAGCGCGATGGACTTTCCGGAAAGTTGTCGGCCACCCGGCGAGCGCTTGAACGCCGCAGCCTGATCAAGCAAGGCGTCGATCTCGGCGCGGCTGTAATCCTGGGTAGTGATGAAATGGCGGAGAGTCATGCGTTGATTGCTCGTGGTGGAGGCGGCTGTGCGCGGCCAGTGGGTCATCGGTCGTTGGTAGCGCGCCCGGGACAAAACCCGCACAAACAAAAACCCGGCACGCTGGCCGGGTTTGTTCGTCAATTCACATGCAGCATGTGCGACAGCCTACCCGGCGTAATTTCGGCCCGGTCGGCGCGCACGCGACGTCATGCCAGCCGCCGCACGGGCGCTGGTCAACATGGTGGCGGTGTAAGTGGCTGTGGACATGGGTGCACGCGATGACAACGACGGCATCATGCCGGTAATTTCGCGCGAGCGCAACATCGGCAAACTACTGGGTCGCGCAGCAACGCAAACCTCCGCCCGAAGACGGCGGCAATGACGACCCCGACTGTACGATGCGTTCAATCAGCAGGTGTCACGTTGACCCGAACACGCAGGCGCTCGCCGGGATCGTAGTTCAAGCGTGACATGTACACCTCGCCGCGATAGCGATATTCCACGTCGTAACCGACAATCCGCCGCTGCTCGCTGACGGCGTTGACATCACGGCAGCGCGTCTGCGTCGATTCGTAATCCGAGCCACGACCGCTCACCCGATTGCCTACCGCACCGCCGGCGACCGCGCCGACAACTGTTGCCGCCTTGCGCCCATCGCCCTTGCCCACCGTGTTGCCAAGCACGCCACCGATCACCGCACCCAACACCGTACCGGCCGTGCTGTTGCCGCCCTCGTGGCGCACCACGGGCTGGTCGTAGCACTCCTGACGTGGCACCTGGGTACGGGTGACCCCTTGCACCGGGTCGGCGCGCAATACATCAGCCCAGCCATAATGCGCATTGTCGTCGTTGGCGTTGGCATAACGGCCATCCTGCGCGCAGACACCTGCCGACATCAGTGCCAGCACTAATGTTGAAAGCCATACTCTGGTCATGACGAGCTCCAGTCTCGAAATCGGCGCAATTTTGCGCATACCCGGACATTGCAACAAATTCACGCTGAATCCACGCTTAGAATGGTGCGTGGACGGTCACCGGACTTACACCTTGTTAAGATGCCGGGCTGATCACACGCCACCGTACCGCACCCATTCGCGCCAGAACTGACCATGTCGATTTCGCTCTACAACAGCCTGACGCACCGCATCGAGCCGTTTGCACCCACTGATCCGCAGCGGGTGACGATGTATCTGTGCGGCCCGACGGTCTACAACTACATACACATCGGCAATGCACGCGGGCCGGTGGTATTTGATGTGCTGACGCAATTGTTGCGCCGGCATTACGCGAACGTGGTGTACGCCCGCAACATTACTGACGTCGACGACAAGATCAACGCTGCCGCACAGCGCCAGGGCGTGCCCATCGGCACGATCACCGCGCGCTTCGCGCAAGCCTATCGTGAGGACATGGCCGCGCTTGGCGTGGCGCCACCCGACATCGAGCCGCATGCGACGACGCACATCGCGTCCATCATCAGCATGATCCAGGCGTTGCTGGACAACGACCACGCCTACGTCAGCGCCGACCACGTGCTGTTTGCCGTCGATTCGTTTGCTGCCTATGGCGCGCTGTCCGGGCGCGATCCCAGCGAACTGATCGCCGGCGCGCGGATCGAGGTGGCGCAGTACAAACGCAACCCCGGCGATTTCGTGCTGTGGAAGCCCTCCACGCCGGAGCTGCCTGGCTGGGACAGCCCGTGGGGACGTGGCCGCCCGGGCTGGCACATCGAGTGTTCCGCAATGAGTGCGGCCCACTTGGGCGAGACCATCGATATCCACGCCGGCGGCATCGACCTGCTGTTCCCGCACCATGAAAACGAGATCGCACAATCTACCTGCGCGCACGGCGGCAAGGTGTTTGCCCGTTGGTGGCTGCACAACGGCATGCTGACTTTCGCTGGCCGCAAGATGTCCAAATCGCTCGGCAACGTATTGCTGGTGCATGAACTTCTGCAGCAACACCCCGCCGAAGCGCTGCGGTTGCGGCTGTTGAGCGGACATTACCGGCAACCGCTGGACTGGTCGGACGCGGGCATCCAGCAGGCCACAAGTACACTGGATGGCTGGTATCGGGTGCTGCGCGATGTAGCCGATGTGCCGCTACCGGAAGGTCCGCTCCCGGTTCCTGACCGACTGGAAGCTGCGCTGTGTGACGATCTGAACACGCCTCAAGCGCTGGCCGAACTGTCCGTTCTGGCCGACCACGCACGGCGTGATCGCAGCACAACGGCGAAAGCCGCGCTGCTCGGCGGCGCGGCAGCTCTGGGTTTGTTGCAGCAGTCCGCGCAGGCATGGTTTCGTCGCGGCGAAAGTGCCGTAGATGCAGCCCACGTTGAAGATCTGCTGCGCGAACGACGCGAAGCACGCGGTCTTCGCGACTTTGCCCGCGCTGATGCCATTCGCGACGAGCTCACTGCGCTCGGGATCGCCATCGAGGACAGCGCCCAGGGCACACGCTGGAGTGTCGTGCAGCCCTGACTCGGTCCTGTCGCCAGCCGGATACTTTCCGTGCGCAATTGTCCGCCCTGATGTGCAACAGCGACAGGCGCGCGATAATGCGCAGATGAATGCGATTGCCCCACTCAGCACCGACGCGGCCCAACAAGCCATTGCCGAAGAATTCGCGTTCTTCAGCGACTGGACCGAGCGCTACCAGTACCTGATCGATATCGGCAAGCCACTGGCCACGTTCCCGGAGAAGTGGAAGACCGAGGAATACCGCGTGATTGGCTGCCAGTCGATGGTCTGGCTGGTGCCCAGCGGCGAGCCGACAAACCTGCACTTCGACGCCACCAGTGATTCCGCCATTGTCTCCGGCCTGCTCGCATTGATTCTGCGCGTGTACTCGGATCGGTCCGCGCAAACGATCCTCGACACCGAGCCGCGGTTCATCGCCACCATCGGTCTGGCCAAGCACCTTTCACCCACGCGATCCAATGGATTGGCCGCAACGTTGGAGAAATTGAAAGGTTACGCCGCCAGCGCGCTACGGTAGCGCCGCAGCAACACCACGCAGTAGGGCGCGCACTGCCCGCCATCGTATGCTGACACCGCATGGCACGACGTGAAAGCCACGCCGGCGGGCAGTGCCCGCCCTAAGCGGGCGCAGTGAAGTGCCAGGCAAAATGACAAACCCCGCAATTTGCGGGGTTCGTCGTGGCTTCAGTAGCGGTGACTGCGATCAATCGCCCATCTGTTTCTGCATATGCTCACGGCGCTCTTGCGCGTCGAGCGATAGCGTCGCGATCGGGCGTGCATCCAGTCGCTCGACACCGATCTCCTCATCGGTCTCTTCGCAATATCCGTAAGTGCCGTCTTCGATGCGGTGCAATGCCTTGTCAATCTTGGCGATGAGTTTGCGGTAGCGATCACGCGTGCGCAACTCCAGCGAATTTTCCGTCTCGCGTGTGGCTCGCTCGGCCTCGTCACCGACATCGCGCACCTCACCGCGCAGGTTGTCCATCGTCTGGCGCGACTCTTCAACCAACTGGTTGCGCCACGTACGCAGCTTCTCGCGGAAGTAGCCGAGATGCTTCGGATTCATGTACTCCTCTTTGCTGCTGGGCACGTAGCTATGCGGCAAAACGATAACGCTGGTGGACGGCAATGCGTATCGCCCGTCTTCGCGGGTGACACCATTTTCAAGTTTAGCTGTAGCAATTTTATTCATTGAGCCTGAGGAATTCTTGTGATTTTTATGGGAACTGCCGTGAGCGCCAGAGTTGGCCGTTCGCGGTTTAACCATAGTGGTGGCGCTTGCTATCCGGCCTTTGAAAGGCAAGGTGACAGGCGCCGCGGGTACTGCCTTGACAGGCAGCAAAGGAACCTTGTGCGCTGGCCTGCCAGCTGATTTGCCTGCGCTCGATGTACCGCCAGTCGACTTGGCGCTTTCTGCCGCCTTGACGACTGAACCAGCGCCCGCTAGCGGGGACTTTTTCGGCCGCGTCGGTACCGCAGCCTTCTGTGTCATTTTGCGCGCGGACGTCCTGGCCGCAGCCTTCGGCGTTAACTTGCCGCGCGGCTGCAGTGTACCAACATGCTTGCGCGGCGCTGGCTTCTTCGCTGGAGACTTCGCAGCAGACTTTGCGGCGGTCTTGACGGGTGCCGCCTTGCGGCCCACAGGCTTCGCTGTCGACTTTCTTTTCGGCGTGGGCTTGGCAACGGCCTTGCCTGCCGCGCGGGTCGATGCAGACTTGCCGTGCGTCGGGCTTGACTTGCCCAGCTTCTGCTTTGGTGCGGATGGCTTTTTGGCTACGGCTTTCGTCGCCGCCTTTGCCACCGGCCTGGCTGCGGTTTTTGCCGCCGGCTTGGTTGCTGGTTTGGCCGTGCTGCGGGCGGGCCTGGCCGATGACTTGGTGCTCTTGACTGACCGTGCGGCAGCACCGGTCGGTTTTACCTTTGCAGGTGCAGAACTGTGCGTCTTGCCCACGCCTTTTTTCTGCACCTTGGCCGGGGTCGAACTACGCGTCGTTTTCGCCATATCCTTTCACCATTCATTGGCCGTGGCGGCCCGGTGTTATAACCCAAGTGTCCTGTACCGGCAAGCTCGCTTCTGGAATACTTGTACCACTACTTGTCGCAAGCTGTCCGGCTTCGTGAATGTTCTGACCCGATTGATACTGTGGTTGCTCCATTTGTACAAGCGTTGGCTCAGCCCTCTGCTCGGACCTCGTTGCCGCTTCCACCCCAGCTGCTCCGATTATGCACGGATTGCCGTGACGCGATTCGGGCCATGGCGCGGCAGTCTGCTTGCGGGTTGGCGCGTACTGCGCTGCCAACCGTTGTGCACCGGCGGCAACGATCCGGTGCCTGAGCATTTTCACCTGCCTCATTGCCGCTGCCATGAACGACCCACGGATAACCATTGACTCGCCGACCAAGCCTACCGGGCCGGTCAACCCGGACCGCCATACCAACAGCCAGACAGGACCGCACGCCAACATCTGCTGCACACTCCCACCGCTGACGTCGGTACCCTGCGGGTTTGGGACGGCCACCAAAACCCGCGGTGACATGCGCAGTTGGCGGCAAGTCTTTGATCGGGAAGGCACGCGCACGAGCCTTCCTTCCACGCAAGCTACGCGCTCATGTCGACGCACACTTCCAGGCTGTCATGGCATGACACGCATGGCAGGCATTGTCCCTGCCTCCACTACAACACCCTGCAAACCTTGTTGGATGGCGTCCACTTTCCGCAGTCGACTGCCTCCCCCCCGATTTACGGTGTTGAGCCGTGACCGCTTTCCGCACCTCTGCTCGCATACGCCACAGCGTTATGCGGATGCAGGCTTTCCTGATGTTCCACGCGAATATGGAAATCCGCGAGCCCGGCGTCGGCATCAAGCGCGTGCCGGATACGCCGCGCGGCATCCTCGCAAAACATCAGGTTGCCACCATTGGCCAAAGCAAACGCCTGCTCGTCCTCACGCTTGACGGCGGTCTGCACTGGCGTACCCAACGCATGCTCCATCGCGTCCAGTATGTGCAACAAATGCAGGCCACCATCCGCCACCGGACTCACCCGCACCTGCGCCACGCTACGTTGTGCATGCGGCGTGGCGACGATGCCTTGCTCACTGCCGAGCCACACCAACACCGCAGCATGATCAAGCACCCCAGCGGCAGGAAAGTCGCGCGCAAACTGCTCCTGGATCAACTGCCGAGACAATGCGGCGGACGCTGGACAAGTGGACGAGTACAGCACTTCGGTCGTCAGCTCGATGGCAAAAACACCCTCGATCAAGCTCGCCTCGATCAGCACCGGATACGCGCGCCAGCCGCTGTACCGACTGCGCAGTGCCACGCGTCGCACGAGTTGTTCGAAACTGACCGTGATCCGCGCGCAATCGGCAAGACCTGCCTGCGATTCGATGAAGCCACGCAGCAGCGTGTGCAGCGTGTCGCAGCTCAACGGCGTTTCGGCCAGCGCTTGCTCCACATGCAGATACAGCCGCGACATGTGGATACCGCGCTGCGCCGCTTCCTTCAGATTGACGAAGGCACCGACCTTGGCGCTCGAACGCTGCACCTGCCCATCGCCTGCATCAAACAGTATCGGCACCTGGATATCAGCCATGCCGACCCAATCCAGCGTGCCTGCAAGAAACGGCTGCGCGTGTACGGCGACATCGGGTAGTAGTCGCACGAGGTTTTCCTGTTTCAACATGGTCCCATCCTGACAGCCGCGCCGGCCACTGCAAAACAGCCGATTTTGGGGCAACCGCTGCCACTCACAATGGTCACCCGTTGCCGTGACCGCGAAACGTGCAGGCCGCTCACTCTGACACCACGCCGGCGACCGCTTGCGGCTCGGCGACCGACGGACACGCGCGCAACCACTTCCGCGCAGCACGCCAAGCCTGCAGAGTCGTCAGCAAACTCGGCTGCAAGGCCTCCACTCCAAGCGCGGCCAGGCTGTCAGGTGCCGCGGCCGCGCGCATGGCCAGCCGGCGACCATGCCGCGACTCCACAGCACGAAATACGCTGAGCGGTCCGGGCTGTCGGTCCGACTCGCGCCAACTCTGCAACAAGTCGTGCAACTGCGCCTTGACCGCTTGCCCCTGCGACAACCGACGCAGTGCATGCAGCAGATGACTGAGAACGGCAACCTGCGCCGCGCGCTGCGCGCTGGCATCGGCGCCATACCACCACATGGTTTCCAACGCAGCCAATGCACCGTGCAGCGGCCGAGCCGCGGCCATCTGGGCGGGGAAATCTGCAGCCGTGCCCTGCTCCAACTGGACCATGGCGGCTCGTGCTGGCGCGAGCCATACAGCGTTGGGAATGGCGAGCGCACGGTCGTCGTCAAACAACACCTTGGTCAGCGGGTGCTGCCCGCCCGTTGTCGGCGCTGCGGTCAGTTCCGCCATCCACCAATTGAGCTTGCCGATGACCGCCTGGGGCTCGCGCCGCGCATAAGCAGCATCGAGCATTTCCTGCTCAAATGCCGCAAGCGCCAGATGCCCGGGATACCGTCGCCCATCAACAAACATCAACGCTACGTGCTGTTGCGGCTGCGCACCCAGCCACTTGTCGATGAAGCTCTGTAGCGGTGACGGCTTTTCAATGGTGTCGATCACGCCGGTACCGCTGCGAGCTGTAGCCACGCCGTCAACTCCGCTGGCGTATCAAGCACAACGTCAGCACCCCAACCATGCGGATCACCGCCATCAAGGTAGCCCCACGCGGCCGCTACGGTGAGCAATCCTGCCGCCGCACCGGCCTGGATATCGCGGCTGTCGTCGCCGACGAACACGGCGTGGTGCGTGGCCACGCCCGCACGCTCGCAAGCCAGCAATACTGGCGCCGGGTCGGGTTTGCGTACTGGCAGGGTGTCGCCCGCGACCACCGCGTTGGCGCGCTCTGACCAGCCGATGCGGCGCACGAGCTCATGCGCCAGGAAACCTGCCTTGTTGGTGACAATGCCCCAAGCCCAACCGCACGCTTCAATCCGCGCCAGCAGTTCGTCGATGCCGGCAAACGTGCGCGTCTGCTGCGCCATTACCGCTTGATACAACGCGAGATAACGCGGCATCAATTGCGCCACTGCGACCTCACCCCGCGCGGCAAACGCACAGCGCAACACCGCTGTCGCACCGCGCGAAACCACTGCACGCACGACGTCATATGATGGAGCGACCACGCCCTCTTCCGCGCACTGCGCCTGCAGTGCTGCGTACAGATCCGGCGCGCTGTCGAGCAACGTACCATCCAGATCGAAGAACACACCACGGATGCCGGCGGGCAAGGTCTTCATGCCGGCTTGCGCGCACTGAGCAGGTAGTTGACCCCGGTGAAGCGGCTTTGCCAGGCCTTGCGCGATAGCGGGTTGTAACCAAGACCCGATACGTCCTCTACCTCCAGACCGCGCGTGCGCAGCAAGCGGGACAACTCCGATGGCTTCAGGAACTGCGCGTAATGATGGGTCCCGCGTGGCAACAAACGCATGACGTATTCCGCGCCCAGAATCGCCGCAGCAAATGCGACTGGCGTGCGATTCAGGGTCGACATGAACAGCCAGCCGCCGGGCTTGAGCATGGCCGCAAGATCAGCCACCAGCGCCGCCGGATCGGGAACGTGTTCGACCAGTTCCATGCAGCACACGACATCAAATGCCGCCGGCTCGGCTGCGGCGAGGTCAGCGGACGACTGCACCCGGTAATCCACCGTCAACTGCGATTCGTGCAGATGCAGTCGGGCAACCTCGATCACCTGAGTGGCAAGATCCACCCCAGTGACGCGCGCACCGGCACGCGCCAGCGCTTCACTCAGCAGACCGCCGCCGCAGCCGATATCCGCCACGTGCGCCTCGCGCAGTTCAGTCCGCGCGGCGACGTAGGCGAGGCGCACAGGGTTGAGATCATGCAGCGGTCGCGATTCGCCGTCCGGATCCCACCAGCGCGAGGCCAAAGCATCGAAGTGGGCGATCTCCAACGGATTCACATTGGCAGCGGTGGGCATCGCGTACATCCTCCAGGGAACTTGTGCAGTTTATCGCGACTGCCATGCGGGCACCTTGATCTGGCGACGGCTGCTGCGCGGCGTGGGATCGGGGTCGATCTCACGGTCCGCACCATCTCCAGTGTTTTCGCCCGCAACCCACAGGCTCCGCTAATGTCGCTGGCAAGCGAAACGGCTCGCCCGAGTCCTTGCTCACGCCACTAC
>CAJDTO010000042.1_pt1 | contig 18155 bp, 12 predicted proteins | sample 7389821 | NCBI WGS metagenome assembly CAJDTO01 (sample SAMEA7055651, study PRJEB34461) | soil metagenome | biome: terrestrial ecosystem; feature: Peninsula; material: soil | place: Antarctica | collected 2016
CAACGACGCCGTGATCGAGACGATGGTGAAGCCGATCTCGCGCGCGCCGGTCAGCGTCGCCTGCATGCGCGACATGCCCGCATCGATGTGGCGGATGATGTTCTCGATCACCACGATCGCATCGTCGACCACGAAACCGATGGCAATCACCAGCGCCAGCAAGGTGAGGTTGTTCAACGTGTAGCCAAGGATGTACATCACCACGAACGCACCAGCCAGCGACAGCGGCACGGCAACGGCGGCAATCAACGTGGGCGCCAGGCGGCGCAGGAACAGCGCCATGGTCAGGATCACCATCGCCAGCGAAATCAGCAGTGTCGCCTGCACTTCGTGCAACGACGCGCGGATGGTCGGCGTGCCGTCAAAGAACGAGGTGAGCTGCGTGCCCGGTTGCAGATACGTGCGCAGCAGCGGCATCTGACCCTTGACCAGATCCACGGTGGCGATGACGTTGGCATCGGACTTCTTGTAGACGTACATCAGCACGGCTGGCTTGCCGTGGAACCACGCCGCCTGGTACGCGTCCTCCTGCCCGGCGTAGACGTTGGCGACATCCTGCAGGCGCACCGCCGTGCCACCGCGATTGGCGATCACCAGTTGCGCAAACTCGTCGGCGGTATGCAGTTGGGTGGTGGCACTGACTGCCATCCTGGTCTTGCCGTCAGACAGAAAACCTTCGGGCGACGTGACGTTGGCTGCGCTCAACGCGTTGCGCAATTGATCGGGCGACAGACCCATCGCGTTCAATGCGCGCAGGTTCACGTCGACGCGAATGGCCGGCGTGGCGGCGCCGGCAATTTCCACCGACGACACGCCCTTGAGCTGGCGCAAACGCTGCGCCAATAACGTGTCGGCGCTGTTGTACAAGTCGGCCGCCGACTGCGTGTCGGAGGTCAGCGCAAACGCAATGATCGGGTCGTCGTTGGGGTTGGCTTTTTGATAACTCGGCGGTCCGTTCAGCCCGGTCGGAAGATCCGGCGCGGCGGCGTTGATCGCCCCCTGCACGTCGCGCGCGGCCGAATCCAGGTCCGTGCCGCTGCGAAACATCATGAACACGAAGGTGCGGCCCTCGGAGCTGGACGAGCGCATCGTCTCGATACCGGCGACCTGGCCAAGATGGCGCTCCAGCGGTGCGGCGACCGTGGACGCCATCGTGTTGGCATCCGCACCGGCCTGACTGGCCTGCACAAAAATGGCCGGAAACTGCATCGTCGGCAACGCCGCCACGCCGAGCAGGAAGTAGCTGATCATGCCGACCACAAACAGCCCGATCGCCAGCAGCGAGGTGCCGATCGGACGCCTGATGAAGGTGCCGGAGATGTTCATGCAACGCTTTTGACCGCCGCAAGGACGGCGTGGCGGCATGCAGATGTTGAACCAGTCATCCCACTCTCAACGTTCGTGTGGGCAAAAGGTTGAACCCGGTGGCAAAGCGGGGCGTGATCTCGGCTTCAGCCGGGGTGCGCCCAGAGCCGTGGCGGCAGGCAGTGCCCGCCCTGCGCGTCCGGTGGACGAAGTTCGGCCGGGCCGCGCCAACCGTAGGGCGGGCACTGCCCGCCGCGGTGTGCAGCACGGCATCGCGACTGAAGTCGCTCCCACGGCGCCTGGCGCGTATCACGCTGCACCATGCTGCGCGTGACGCAGTGCGCGCTGCTCGCGGCGTTGCTCCAGCCAGTCGGAGAAACGCTCCATGTACAGGTAGATCACCGGCGTGGTGTACAGCGTCACCAGTTGCGACAACAACAGGCCACCGACGATGGACACGCCCAGCGGCCGGCGCAATTCGGCGCCAATGCCGTTGCCCAATGCCAGTGGCAACGCGCCGAGCATGGCGGCGAAGGTGGTCATCATGATCGGCCGGAAACGCAGCAGACAGGCACGTCGGATCGCGTCATGCGCATTCATGCCCTTGCGCCGCGCCTCGATCGCGAAGTCGATCATCATGATCGCGTTTTTCTTCACGATACCTATCAGCAGCACGATGCCGACGATGCCATCCACCGACAGACTCATGCCGAACATCAGCAACGCCAGCAACGCGCCCACCCCCGCCGGCGGCAAGGTCGAGATGATCGTCAGCGGGTGAATGTAACTCTCGTACAACACGCCAAGCACGATGTAGATCACCACGATGGCAGCGAGCAACAGCAGCACTTCATCGCCGATGGACGAGGCAAACTCCGCGGCCTTGCCGACAAACTCGCCGCGCACTTGCGGCGGGAAATCGAGCTGGCCTTCCACTTGGTGAATCGCGTCCACCGCGTCGGACAGCGAATAACCCGGTGCCACGTTGAAGGCCACGGTCACGGCGGGCAGCTGCTGCTGATGACTGACCACCAGCGGTGCACTGGTCACTTCGGCGCTGGCCAGTGCAGACAGCGGAATGGTGCCACCGCCGCCAAGCTGGAAGCCGACGTTGCCGGCGTTGCCAATGCCCGACGGCGTGGCCGAGTTGCTGGATTTGAGCTGACCGAAACTGGTGGCGTTGCTGCCAGTCAGCGCGCCACTGCCATTGCCACGCACGGTGAGCTGGTTCAGCAAGTCGGTACTGTTGCGGAACTCCGGCGCGACTTCGAGCACCACGCGATACTGATTCAACTGGGTGAAGATGGTGGAGATCTGGCGCTGGCCAAAGGCGTCGTACAAGGTGTCGTCGATGGTCTGCACCGGCACGCCGAGCCGGCTGGCTTTGTCCCGATCGATGGTGAGCTTCAGTGCGTTGCCCTGGTCAGCCAGATTGTTATCGACGTCGGCCAGCTCCTTGCGCTGGCGCAGGGCCTCGGTCATGCGGTTGGCATGGGTCGCCAGCTCGGCGGAGTTCACGTCTGACAGCGTGTACTGGTATTCCGTGGCCGAAACGCGGCTGTCCAGCGTCACGTCCTGCACGGGTTTCAGATACAGCGCCACGCCGGGAATGTTGGCCACGGTTTTTTGCAGGCGCGGCAGCAGCGCATCCAGGCCTTCGCGCTCACCACGGTCTTTCAGCACGATGCTGAGCTGGCCCTGATTGATCGTCGGGTTGATCGTGCCGGCGCCGATGAACGCGGCCACGCCCTCCACCGCCGGATCGGCGCGCAACGCATCGGCCACGGCCTTGGTGCGTATTTCCATTTGCGGAAACGCGATGTTCTGATCGGCCTGCACCACGCCAGTGATCAAGCCGGTGTCCTGCTCGGGCAGCAGACCCTTGGGAATGATGATGTACAGGAACACGGTGAGCACGATCGCTCCCGTGGCCACCAGCATGGTGAAGCGCTGATGGTCGAGTACCCAATCCAGCGTGCGCTCGTACAGGCTCACGGTACGCATCCACAGGTCCGGCTTGCGACCGTCGGCAGCGTGGCGCTCATGCGCGTCACTGCCTTCGGGCAGCTGGTCGGGCTTGAGCAAATACGCGCACATCATCGGCGTCAGCGTCAACGACACCAGCATCGAGATCGTCACCGCGATGGTGAGCACCCAGGCAAACTCGTGGAACAGCCGACCGGTGACCCCTGGCATCAACAGCAGCGGCAGGAACACGGCCACCAGCGACACGGTCAACGACAACACGGTGAAGGCGATTTCCTTCGACCCGATCTCTGCTGCCTCGAGGCCACTCTTGCCCTTCTCGATGTAGCGCACGATGTTCTCGATCATCACGATCGCATCGTCCACGACAAAGCCGGTAGCCACGGTCAGCGCCATCAGTGACAGGTTGTCCAGCGACATGCCGGTAAACGACATCACGCCAAATGTGCCCAGCAGCGACAACGGCACGGCCACCGATGGAATCACCGTCGCCCACAGCCGGCGCAGGAACACGAAGATCACGCCGATGACGAGGAAGATGGTGAGGATCAAGGTGAACTGCACATCGCGCACCGAAGCGCGAATGGTCACCGTGCGATCGGCCAGCACATCCAGATGCACGTCGGCCGGCAAGACGCTGCGCAGCTCCGGCAGCACGGTGCGAATCTGCTCCACCGTCTGCACGATGTTCGCGCCCGGCTGACGGCGGACATCCAGCAACACCGCCGGCTTGCCGTTGGCCCACGCGGCAAGCTGGTCGTTCTCCACCCCGTCGACCACTTTGGCCACGTCGGACAGGCGCACCGGCGAACCATTCTTGTAGCTGATGATGGTGCTCTTGTATTCGTCGGCGTTGCTCAACTGATCGTTGGTACCAATCGAATAACTTTGCGTCTTGCCGTTCAGCGTGCCCTTCGGTGCGTTGACGTTGGCCTGGGTCAACGCGCTGCGCACATCCTCCAGGGTCAGACCGAGGTTGGACAACTGCCCCGGATTGACCTGCACGCGCACGGCCGGGCGCACATTGCCGGCAATCGACACCAGACCCACGCCCTGCACCTGGGACAGCTTCTGCGCCAGAATCGAATCGGCCAGATCGTTCACCTCGCGCAACTGGCGCGTGTCCGAGGTGAGCATCAGCGTGAGGATCGGCGCGTCGGCCGGATTCACCCGGTTGTACACCGGCGGATACGGCAGGTTACCGGGCAACGTACCGCGGGCCTGGTTGATCGCGGCCTGCACATCCTGCGCGGCAATGTCGACGTCGCGATCCATCGCAAACTGCAGAATGATCGTCGACAAGCCGGCAGACGAATCCGAGCTCATCATCGCCAACCCGGATATCTGCCCCAGATTGCGCTCCAGCGGCGTGGTGATCAGCGAGGCCATGGTGCTGGCGCTGGCACCCGGATACTGGGTGGTCACCACGAGGCTTGGCGCCTCGATTTCCGGCAGGGCCGACACGGGCAGCGCGCGATAGCCGAGGATGCCGAGCAACAGCACCGCCACCATCAGCAACGAGGTGGCGATCGGCCGGCGAATGAAGATTGTCGAAAATCCCATGACTATCCGAAACGTGTTGGAGCGGCGTCAGCCGCAAGCTTGGCCCGTGCGCCCGATACGCCGGGAGCCGATATGGCTGCGGCGCAAGGCAATTTCAGCATGGTCAGTGCCCGCGCCGGCCACCTTTCGCCGCATTTTTCTTGGCTTTCTGCATCTCGTCCGCGGTAGGTGCGGCAGGCAGTTCACCGGGCTTGAGTGCCTTGACCTTGCTGCCGGGCTTCAGACGAAACTGGCCTTCGGTCACCACCTGCTCGCCGGCCTTCAGGCCGCTGCCAATCATCACGTGGCTGTCGCCCACTTCCCCGGCAACCACCACCGGCTGCATCTTGACCGTGTTGTCGCCCTGCACCTGATAGACGTAGTCGCCATCCGGGCCCCGACCCACTGCCTGGGCCGGGATCACCAAACCACCATCAACCGTCTTGACCAGCAACTGCACGTTGACGAACTGTCCGGGCCACAATTCGTTTTTGCCATTGGGAAACTCCGACTTCAGACGAAACGTGCCCGAGCTGGCATCGATCTGGTTGTCGATCACCTTGAGCACACCACCGGCGGCAATCTGGTGCGCGTCGGTCTTGTCCAGCACCGACACCTGCAACGCGGCAGGGTCGGCCTGCGCCGCCTTGCGCACCACGTCCAGACTCTGTTCGGGCAAGCTGAACATGACGTTGATTGGATGCAATTGGGTCAGCGTGACCAGTGCGGTCGAGGTGCTGACGACATTGCCCGGGTCCACCCCGCGAATGCCGGCCAGACCATCAATGGGCGACAACACGCGGGTGTAATCGAGTTGCACCTTGCTGTCGCGCACGCTGGCCGCATCGGCCGCCACGGCCGCCTGCAACTGGTTGGAGGTATTGCGCAAGGTATCCATATCCTGCTTGGAGATATAGCCCTTGGTCGCCAGATCAGCGCTGCGCGTCAGGTTGCTGCGCGCGGTGGCCAACTGCGCCTCATCCTGATGCTGGCGCGACACCGCCTGGTCATACGCCGCCTGATAGGTCCGCGGATCGATACGCGCCAATACCTGGCCCTTGGTGACCGGCTTGCCTTCGACAAAGTCCAGGCTCAGCAACTGCCCGGCCACCTGCGGGCTGATAGTCACGGTGTTCAACGCCTGCACGGTACCCAGAGCGGTCAGATACACCGGTACATTCTGCTTGACGACGGGCACCACGGTGACCGGCACGGGCGCCGTATCCGCATCCCCGTTCGCGCCCTTCGCCGACGTATCGGCACCGCCACTCGCCGGCTTGTGCAGCATCCGGTAACCCAGCGCAGCCACCACGACCACGGCGACGACCACCAACGCGATCTTCCAAAAACGCGACATGCAAAACTCCTGGGACTTCAATGACACGGCTTCCCGACACGCCACCGTCGTCAGGGCATGCGGCACCCATCGTGGTGGTCGCGCCAGCGGCGACATCCAGTGCCAACACGGGCTTCAACGTGGACAAAGCATAGGGGTAGTTCAACGGGTTTGAACAATGCCGGTTGACACAGACAGGGCATGACCGATGGCACAGAACGTGCGGTTCACAGCGCGTGGCCGGCAGATCCGGGCAATGCCGACCGCGCGCCGCGCACAAGGATGCTGAAACTCACCGCGTGCTTCGTTTATAATCGACAGCCGTTGTCTGTCCGCCGGTGCATGGCGGGGCAGTCTCGGGGCAACGCCAACGCGCGACCACGGGTGCCAACCGGGTCGCCGCGCCCTGCAACAGACCGCGATTCAGGCAAGCTTGGGCAGCCATTGGGGCTTCTCGCGCTGTCATTGACAGGAGTAGGTGTGTGAGCCGTCCCACAAGCAAGTCAGACCAGACTACCGCGCGACAGTTCGCCATCATGATCGGCTTGCTGATCCTGACGGCGATCCTGCTGATCGTCATTGCGTCGGTGGTCTACAACCGCGCGCCGAAAGAAACCAACCCAAACCATCCCGCGCAGGTCAGCGCGCGCATCGTGCCAGCCGGTGCGGTGTATGCCGGTGACACGGGTCGCGCAGCCATGCAGGCAGCGGCCGCAGCCGCCACCAAGGCCGCAGCGGGCGAAGTGGCTTATGGCGGCACCACCGACGGCAAGGAAATCTACGACCATCTGTGCACCAGTTGTCACACCAGTGGCGTTGCCGGCGCGCCGAAGACCGGCGACAAGGGCATGTGGTCGCCACGCATTGCCGAAGGTATCGACACGCTGGTCAAACACGCCATCGATGGCTACCACGGCCCGGACGGCAACTTCATGCCACCCAAGGGTGGCAACCCGGCGCTGACCGACGAACAAGTAACCAATGCCGTGCATTGGATTGTCGATCAGGTCAAGTAAGCGCGCCGCACACGCAACGCAAGCGCCACCCCATCGGGTGGCGTTTTTTGTTTGTGATCTCATTCGCCCCGAAGCATCCGTAGGGCAGGCACTGCCCGCCGGGCATCACCTACCGCGACCGCTGTAGGGCGGGCACTGCCCGCCGCTCTGCCTGACGCCGGAAGCCGGCGGGCAGTGCCCGCCCTACGAAAGCCATCGCAACGGCGCGACACTTCACTCTTCCCACTCACCGTACATCACCCCCACCACCCACCGCGGCTGATGCGTAGGGCGGGCACGGCCCGCCGCGGATCACCTACCGCGAACGCTGTAGGGCGGGCACTGCCCGCCGGGCATCACCTACCGCGACCGCCGTAGGGCGGGCACTGCCCGCCGCTCTGCCTAACGCCGGAAGCGGGCGGCCAGTGCCCGCCCCACACGGTCGGCCGTCGCGTGCGAAGATCGACCTTGCTGCCGCCCACGGAACCGCCATGCCGCCACATCTCGTCCGCTCCGCCCTGCTGCTGTTTGCCGCCGCCGTGCTCGGCGCGTGCACTACGACGCCGCACAAGGTCGAGTTGCCTGACGGCGCGCGCGCCAGCGTGGCGATTCTGGAAACGACGGACATCCACTCCAACGTCCTCAGCTACGACTACTACAAACTCCAGCCCGATCACTCACTGGGCTTCGAGCGCACCGCCACGCTGATCCAGCGCGCCCGCGACGAGTTTCCCAACACCTTCCTGTTCGACAGCGGCGACACCATCCAGGGCACCGTGCTGGCCGACTATCAGGCCCAGGTGAAACCGGTCGCCTGTGGCCAGGAACTGGGCATCTACAAGGCGATGGACGCGCTTGGCTACGACGGCGGCACGGCCGGCAACCACGAATTCAACTACGGCCTGCGCTTCCTGTCGCAAGTGACCGGCACGCCGATGAACGTCGAGGGCGGCTACACCACCCGCTGCGCCGGCCCGCACTTTCCGCTGGTGCTGGCCAACGTGTTCAGTACGCGCGACGGCAAGCCGATCTTCCAGCCGTGGACCGTCGTCACAAAGACCATTGAGGCGTACACCGCCGATGGCAGCAAGCTCGAGGTGCCTTTGAAGATCGGTATCATCGGCTTTACGCCGCCGCCGATCCTGCAGTGGGACAAGCAGAACCTCGCCGGCAAGGTGACGGTCAGTGGCGTGGTCGAGGCGGCACAGAAATATCTCCCCGAGCTGCAGGCGCAGCACCCGGACTTGATCGTGGCGCTCCTGCATGGCGGTTTGAACACCGCGCCGTACACCCCCGACATGGAAAACGCCGGCTGGTATCTGGCCGAGGTGCCCGGCATCGACGTGTTGCTGCTCGGCCACTCGCACACGGAATTTCCCGGACCGCACTACGCCGGCATGAAAAACGTCGACGCAAAACGCGGCTTCGTGCGCACCAAGCCCACCGTGATGGCTGGCTTCTTTGGCAAGGATCTGGGTGTCATCCAGTTGGTGCTGAACCGTGAACACGGCCGCTGGCTGATCGACTACAACGAAACGCACAGCGAAGTGCGACCGATCTGCCCGCAGAAAAATCAGTGCGTACCCGCCGATCCGGTCATCGCGCCGTTGGTGCAGCAAGCGCATGCCGCTGCCATTGCCTACGTCAACACGCCAATCGGCAGCGGTACGCTGCGCCTGAGCAGCTACTTTGCCGACGAAGGCAACATGAGCGCGTTGGCACCGGTCAACGCCGCGCAAGCGGACTACGTGCGCCGTGAACTGCCGCGCCTGCATCCAGAGCTGGCAAGCGTGCCCGTGTTGTCTGCCGCCGCGGCGTTCCGCACCGGCTTTGGCGGCCCCGACGATTACACCGACGTCGCCGCCGGGCCGCTCACGTTGCGCAGCGCCGCCGACTTGTACTTCTATCCCAACACCCTGGCTGCTGTGAAAACCGATGGTGCCGGACTGAAGGCCTGGCTGGAGAAATCCGCCGAGCGCTTCAACCGGATCGACCCACGCAAGACCACCGAACAGGCGCTGATCAACACGCACTACGTCGGTTACAACTTCGACCAGATCCAGGGTGGCATCCACTACGTGATTGACGTATCCAAGCCGGTGGGTCAGCGCATCACCACGCTGGTCTACCAAGGCAAGCCCGTTGCCTCGACGCAGCCGTTCATCATCGCCACCAACAACTATCGCGCCAGCGGCGGCGGTCACTTCCCCGGCCTGGATGGCAGCACCATCGTGCTCGCCGCTCCCGACGGCAACCGCGAAATCCTGGCCACGTGGCTGCAACGCCAGCACATCATTGATCGCCAGACGATCGAACCCACCTCCTGGAACTTCGCACCGCTGCAGACGCGCGGCCCGATCGTTTTCACCGGTGCCAGCGGCAAGCAGCAGATCGCACGTGACGCCGGACTGCCCAACATTCACCAACTGCGCGATCACGGCGACGGCACCGCAACCTATGCCATCGACCTGACGCGCTGAGCGCGCCGCATCGCGCCAAGCACCGGCCGCAATGCGTCGCTCACCAGGCCAGGACCTTTGCGGATATCCGTCGCACGCCGAGGCCACGCCGTCGCAAGCTGGCTTTGCCGACTTTTCATCACGTGACGGTGCCGCGACAAGCGCACCATGAGCGACACACGACTCACTCCACGAAGTTCACGATGGCCTTCTACCTTTTGTTACGACGCCTCGCCGCAGCCGGCTGCCTGCTCATGGCCACGCAAGCTGCCGTGGCGCAGCCGCCGACTACCGTGTTGCTGCAAGACCTGACCTGGACGGAGCTGCGCGCACAGATTGCGGCGGGCAAGACCACGATCATCATTCCCATCGGCGGCACCGAACAAAGCGGGCCCGATATCGCGCTCGGCAAGCACAACGCGCGCGTCGCCGTGCTATCGGAAAAAATTGCCGAAGGGTTGGGCAACGCACTGGTAGCGCCGGTCATTGCGTACGTGCCGGAAGGCAGCTACGCGCCGCCGACGTCGCACATGCGCTTTCCCGGCACCATCACCGTGCCTGACGCCGCGTTTGAAAACACCCTGGCTTCAGCCGCGCACAGTTTTGTCGTGCACGGCTTCACGCATATCGTTTTTCTGGGCGACCACGGTGGTTACCAAAAAAACTTGCAACACGTGGTGGCGCAGTTGAACCAGGCGTGGACGAAGTCCACAGCGCGGGCATCGGCGCCAGCGGCGTACTACCGCGCCAGCTCAACCGGCTACGCGGAAATCCTGCGCCAAAAGGGCTATCGCGACGACGAAATTGGCACCCACGCCGGGCTTGCCGATGCGTCGCTGGAACTGGCGGTCGCGCCACACATGGTGCGCGTCGCCGCATTGCGCAGTGGCCGAAAGCCAGGCCCCGCCGATGGCGTCTACGGGGGTGATGCGCGCCGCGCGACGGCGCAACTCGGCCAGTTGGGCGTAGACGCCATCGTCACCCAGACCATTGCTGCAATCAGAAAGGACCGCGGCGGGCGCTAAAGCCGTTGCAGTCGTGCGCGCGTTCGCGCAACCTGACTATATAGTTCTTCAAACAACACCGAGTTTCCATGTCGCGCCAACGTATCCTTCGCCTGCCTTTCCATGTTGGCCTGCTTGTGCTTGCGCTGTGTGCAACCGGCATCGTCTGGGCCACACCGCCGATTTCCACAGTTGCCGGCATGCCAGGCGTGGTGAATCCGAAAAACCTGTACAGCGAAGCTGGTGCGAATCATTTCAGTCCGGCCGTTGCTGACGCATTGCCGCGCATTTACGTGCCCAACCTGCGCTCCGACACGGTATCCGTCATCGATCCGGCCACCTTCAAAGTCGTCGACACTTTCGCCGTCGGACGCAGCCCGCAACACGTGGTGCCGGCGTGGGATTTGCGCACACTGTGGGTGACCAACAACGCCGAGAATCATGCCGATGGCAGCCTGACTCCGATCAATCCGCAGACGGCAAGGAAGCCATCGTCGTGGTGGAGTCGCGCGCGTGGCTGGATTTTCGCGATGCCCACAGCATGGTGCTGAAGTCGCGCCTTGCCGTGCCTGGTTGCAAGGGCATCAATCACGCTGACTTTTCCATTGACGGCAGCTACGCCATCTTCACCTGCGAGTTTGACGGCACCGTGGCCAAGATCGACTTGGTCAAACGTCGCGTCGTCGACTACCTCCAACTGAAAACGCATGGCATGCCACAGGACATTCGCGTGTCGCCCGACGGCAAGACGTTCTATGTGGCCGACATGCTGAGCAACGGCGTGTTCACGGTTGATGGCGCCAGTTTTACCAAGACCGGCTTCATCCACACTGGCGTCGGCACGCACGGCATGTATCCCAGTCGCGATGGCAGCAAGCTGTATGTCGCCAATCGTGGCTCCCGGCATATTCACGGCAAACGCCACGGCAAGGGCAGCGTGTCGGTGATCAGCTTTGCCACCGGCAAGGTCGTGGCCAACTGGCCTATTCCCGGCGGCGGCAGCCCGGACATGGGGAACGTCAGCGCTGACGGCAAGACGTTGTGGCTGTCGGGCCGTTTCGACGATGTTGTCTACGCCATCGACACCACCACCGGCAACGTGCGCAAGGTCAAGGTCGGCATGGAACCGCACGGGCTGGCGGTATGGCCGCAACCAGGGCGCTACTCGCTGGGTCACACCGGGATCATGCGCTGAGCGGCCAGCATGCCACGTCTGCGCTGGGTGCCGCGGAATGGCCGCCATCGGGCTTGCGCCTCTGCCACACCAACTCGCTCGTTTGCGGATGGCCAGGCGAAATGAAGCATTGACCTCGATGTGGCACTCCGTCCAAGGTCGACAGCATGTCACTGTTGCGCGCACCAGCACGCATTCGCCTGATCCCGGTCAAGCCCGCGCATGAATTTCTCGCTGTCGGAACCGTCCATGGCACAACCACCACGCATCGAACCCCTGGCATTCGCCTGCGCGTTTGCACCGGCCAGCGTCGGCAACGTCGGCGTCGGTTTTGACTTGCTTGGGCACAGCGTGACTGGCGCCGCCGACCGCGCTCAGGTGCGCCGCATTGAAGCACCCACGGTGCGCATCGCCGCCATCCACGGTTGTGTCACCAACCTGCCGACCGATCCGCAACAGAACACCGCCGGCACCACCTTGCTGTCCATGCGCAAGGCACTTGGCCTGCGCTACGGTTTTGAGCTGACGCTGCACAAGGGTATTGCGCTCGGCTCGGGCATGGGCGGTTCAGCGGCATCCTGTGTGGCCGCCGCCATCGCCGCCAACGCGCTGCTGGAGCGACCGTTGTCGCGCGAGGCGCTGTACGCATTCACGCTGGATGGCGAAGTCGTCGCCAGCGGCAGCCGACACGGCGACAATCTCGGCTCGATGCTGCTCGGTGGCTTGGTGCTGGCCACACCCGATCGTCTGCTGCGTATCCCGGTGCCGAAGGAGTGGCACTGCGCGCTGGTGCACCCGCACCTTGTACTGGAAACGCGCACGGCGCGTGCCGCGCTGGTGGGCGATTACCAACTCAGCGATTTTGTCGCACAAAGCAGCAATCTGGCCCTGGTGTTGGCTGGCTGCTATCGCGGCGACGCCACCCTGTTGCGCACCGGCTTGCGCGACGTCCTGGTGGAACCGCGCCGCGCGCCACTGATTCCGAATTTTGCACGCGTCAAACAAGCCGCGCTGGATCACCACGCATTCGGCGCCAGCATCTCCGGCGCTGGTCCCAGCGTATTTGGCTGGTACGAGAATTGCGCGGATGCGGAAGCCGCAACCCACAGCATGCAAGCCGCCTTCGCCGAAGCTGGATTGGAGAGCGATGCGTGGGTGTCACCAATCAACGGGCCGGCGGCGGCCTTGATCGATTCGCTTGACGCCGAGCCGCCCCGGCCATGACTAGCATCGTAGGGCGGGCACTGCCCGCCAGCCTTTGGCCCTTCGGCCGGCACCAAAACAAGACGGTGGGCAGTGCCCGCCGCACCCGGGCGCGACGATCAGGTACGGTCAGCGCATGAGCGCGCCAGTACCGTTGCTCTATCACAGCACCCGCAGCGCCAGCCCGGCGGTGTCGATCAGCCGGGCGATCGCGGCCGGGCTCGCACCAGATGGCGGGCTGTATGTGCCCAGTGCGCTGCCGCACTTCGATCCGGCGGCGTTCGATCCGCACGGCACGCTGGCCGACACCGCTACTGGCTTGCTCGCGCCATTTTTCGTTGGCGATCCACTCGCGAGCGAACTGCGCGCCATCTGCACCGAGGCCTTCACCTTTGACGCACCACTATGCTGGTTACCGGCGCACCCGAACACCGCCATGCTTGAGCTGTTTCATGGCCCGACTTCGGCGTTCAAGGATTTCGGCGCACGCTTTCTCGCGGCGTGCGTGCGCCGCCTTCCGCGTCTCGACGGCCGACCACTGACGATTCTGGTCGCCACCTCAGGCGATACCGGCGCCGCCGTGGGCGCCGCATTTCATCGGCAACGGGAGGTGCCGACTTCGAGCGCGTCAACCGCCGCGACGCGCAAATCTGACGTGCGTGTCGTGATCCTGTATCCCGACCGGCGGGTGTCGCCGCGTCAGGCGCATCAGCTCGGCAGCTTTGGCGACAACGTCAGCGCCCTGCGCGTGGCTGGCCGCTTCGATGATTGCCAGCGCATGGTCAAGGCGGCGCTGAACGATACCGCGCTGCAGGCGCAGGTACCGCTGTCCTCGGCCAACAGCATCAGCCTTGGCCGGCTGCTGCCGCAGCTGAGCTACTTTGCCCACGCCGCGCTGGGTTGGTGGCGCGCCCACGGCACGGCGCTGAATTTCATCGTACCGACCGGCAACCTTGGTAACGCGCTGGCGTGTTTATGGGTGCACCAACTGGGTCTGCCGGTGGGCGACGTGCGGTTTGCGTGCAATGCCAACAGCACGCTTCCCGATTATTTCTCCAGTGGTATCTACACGCCACGCGAAGCCATCGCCACGCTGGCGAACGCCATGGACGTGGGCGCGCCGAGCAACTTTGAACGCCTGCGCTGGACCTTTCCCGACGAGTCCACATTGCGCAACCTGGTACAAGCGCGCAGCGTCGACGACGCAAGCATTGGTCGCACGATCGTGCATCACGCCCGGGCGCACAACGAGGTGTTCTGCCCGCATACGGCCACCGCCATGGCCGTGCTCGACCAACTGCGCGAAAGCGGCAACACCGCACCTTGGGCCGTCGTCGCTACCGCCCATCCGGCCAAGTTCGAAGCCGTGCTGGAGCCGCGTCTTGGCCGCGCGTTGGAAGTTCCTGCTGCCCTCGTGGCAATGCTGGATCGCCCCGCGATGGACGAGCCAATAGCCGCTTCCGAGGCTGCTTTGCGGGACTGGTTGCTCACCCGAAGTTACACCTGACTCTATCGCTTCAAGCGCCGCGCCGAGCGCTTGTGCGTGGTCATTAGTGTGCATATCGACACGGATCCGGATGGCCGCGTGTGCGGTCATGACGTGCTCAACGCTGATCGATGCGGACGTCCAGACGGCCAGCCGATGATCAGAATAAATCAATGCTCCCCGGCGCCATGGCTGCACCGAGCAGCCCTTGTGCCGCAAGACCCTCATAGCCATAAATGCAGTTACGGCCGTTTTCCTTGGCGAAATACAACGCCTTGTCGGCGCGATCCAGCACGGTGGTCGGATAGTCGTGCTCGGCAATCGGTGCGTAACCGATGCTGATCGTGACGTGTTGCACCTGCGGAAACACGTGCTCGTCGATGCGCCGCCGAAAACGTTCGAGCACACTGCGCGCCACGGCCTCGGTGTGTGCCCCAAGCATGATCACGAATTCCTCGCCGCCAAAGCGGAACAGCACGTCACCGCGGCGGAAACACTCGCGCATTTGTTGCGCCAGCAGCAAGATCACCTCGTCGCCATACAGGTGTCCGTAGGTGTCGTTGACACGCTTGAAGTGATCGATATCGAGGATCGCCAGCCACACCTTTTTCGGCGGTAGCATCTGACGACGTTCTACCGGCGGATGGGTCACGGTCTCATCGTCGCCAGCATCGGTGCCCTCCGAACGCAACAGGCGCTGCAGGTGACGGTCGAACGTGCGTCGGTTGTACAGGCCGGTCAGTTTGTCGCGCTCGCTTTCGCCCAGCAGCGCGGTGTAATTGATGTAGATGCGCGCAAACCCTTCCACCAACGGACGCATCGTGTCGACCGGCATCATGCTATCCACCTGCAGTGCACCCAATGCATAGCCATCGCGCAGCATCGGCACAATCAGGCGATGGCTGCCGTCCGCGCGTACCTCCGCACGCACTTGCGGACGGTCAATGCACGCTTGCAACAATGCCGGCGTGGCATCGCGCACGTCGGCCTCCAAGGCACGCACGTGGTAGCAACCGTTTGCATCCAGCACGCACTGCACACTGCTGGCCAGTTGCGTCGTGCCTTCGAGCAGACGCTTGCCCAGCGACACGCTGCGTGCCGAGGTGAGTTCGGCCAGCGACAACACCAAGCTGTGATCCAGCGCATCGATATCGCGATGGTGGGTAAACGCGGCAACCGAGTCGATCAAACGCGAATGCGCCAGCACGCTGGCCACGCCCATGGCCTCGCCGCCGCCCACCGCAGACACAGCAGACCCCGCACCGCCGTCGACGGAGGGCGTTGGTGCATGGTCGACGGCATTGAGTTGGCACTCTGACATGGGTAGTCCAGGCGCATGGCACCCTGCATGCGACACAAAAAATGACGCGACCGAACCCGGCACGCCTGAGTGTCTATCGGCATCCGGCAGGCATACTTGAGCCAGCGCGCAATGATGCAGGTATGCGGTGTCCCACGCACGCTGCCGAAGCCGTGGCGACGCGACCCAGTGCACAGCCGGCGCGGATGGCACGCGGTAAACTGCGGCGCATGCCAACTCCCCCGCGCAAACGCCAGCAACGCAAGGGTGCGCCTGCCTCGCGGCCGCGGCCGCGGCCTGGCGCCGCGCGCGCCAAGCCCGCCAGCAAGGCGGTACGCTCGGGACCGGCTGACAGCTCCACGCGCGCCACGCGCGTGCTGACCTGGCTGCTGCAGAAACTCCCTGCGCGCCAGCGTGCGAAGGCACTGGACTATCTGGTACTGACGCGCATGGATCGCCCGATCGGCGCGCTGTTGTTGTTGTGGCCAACGTGGTGGGCGCTATGGCTGGCCGCTGGTGACTTTCCGCCGTGGCAGCCGTTGCTGATCTTCACCATCGGTGTGTTCGCCATGCGGGCGGCCGGCTGCGCGATCAACGACTACGCCGACCGCAAGCTGGACCCGCAAGTGCAACGTACGGCCGGGCGACCGATCGCCAGCGGGCGCGTGACCCCCCGCGAAGCGCTGCTGGTATTCACCGCGCTGCTCGTGTTGTCGTTCGTGCTGGTGTTGTTCACCAACACGCTGACGATCAAGTTGTCATTCGTCGGTGCGGCGCTGGCGGCGTGCTATCCGTTCAGCAAGCGCTACACCAACATGCCGCAAGTGGTGCTTGGCGCGGCCTTCGGCTGGTCGATCCCGATGGCCTTTGCTGCGGTGTCGGGCAGTGTGCCGCCGATCGGCTGGCTGTTGTTCATCGGCAATATTCTGTGGTCGGTGATTTACGACACCGAGTACGCCATGGTTGACCGCGAGGATGACCGCAAAGCAGGTGCAAAATCCACCGCGCTGCTGTTTGGCGATGCCGACGTGCCCATCGTGGGCGTGCTGATGGCCACGTTCCTGCTGACCATGGTGTTTGTCGGCCAGCGCGCCGCACTGATCTGGCCTTTCTGGGCGAGCCTGCTCGTCGCCGCTGGTCTGTTTGGCTATCAGTTGTGGCTGATCCGCCACCGCGCCCGCGATGCGTGCCTGGCCGCCTTTCGCCACAACAACTGGCTGGGGGCAACGCTTTGGATCGGGATCACGCTGGCGCTGGCGGTGCGCTGAGCGTGGACACATGATGGCGTATTTTTGCCCGAGCGCACCTCGTGCGCGATGTTCTGGGCTCACCTGCGTGCCAACTGTCGCGCGCAAAGTGTGCTCCTGTCAGGCTTTCGTCTCCCGCCTCACCCACCCGGCGTCGGTGCACGCGCCAGTGCCCACACATCCACGGTCTGCACCCCTGCGCGTTTGAGCACGCGCGCACATTCGGCGAGCGTGGCGCCGGTGGTCATGACATCGTCGAGCACGGCGACGTGCGCGGGCAATGTGACGTCGCTGGCAAGTGCAAATGCACCACGCACATTGCGCCGCCGTGCTCGAGCATCCAGTTCGGTTTGCGCCTGAGTGGGACGGACGCGACGCAGTACATCGACATGTAACGCCACGTCGAACGCGCGCGCCAGCGGCTTGGCCAACTCCAGGGCCTGGTTGTATCCCCGCTGGCGCAGGCGGCCGGTGTGCAGCGGTACGACGACCACGGCCTCTGGCAACGCCAAAGGTTGCGGTTCGTGCTGCCACAGCGTCGCGAGCACGCGGCCAGCCGCAAGATCGCCGCCGAACTTGTAGCGCGCTTCCAGGCGATCCAACGGCCATCCATAACGAAACGGCGCCCAGGCGGCATCCCAAATGGGTGGATGCTGTTGGCACTGCCCGCACAATGCCGCAGGCAGCGCCAACGGCAACGCGCACCGTGCGCAGCAACAGCCATTGCGCGGCAACTCCATGGCGCAGTCCGCGCACAAATCCATGCCTTCGACACCAGGCGCACCGCACAACAGGCAATGCCACGGCAACACGAACTGCCGCAGGACCGACCACGCAGAGCTCAAGCACAAGGCCCTGGCTCGCGCAAACCTGCCGCTCACCACGCGCAAACGGCGCGGCGCGAAACGACCGGGCGCAGCGATGAAAAAACGGCAAATCGCCGCTGACCCGTTGCCGGCGCTACCTCGTCCGCTGCTCATGCCAACCCACTCCTTGTCAGGATAGTCAGGTGATGGTAACGGTTGCCCGCTACGCACGCTGCGTCAACTGTAACAAGACATTCCTGGTTTACATGGTCGTCCCAGGCTCGCACACTTCATGGCTGCCCGCCTTCAGGG
>CAJDTO010000035.1_pt1 | contig 18154 bp, 14 predicted proteins | sample 7389821 | NCBI WGS metagenome assembly CAJDTO01 (sample SAMEA7055651, study PRJEB34461) | soil metagenome | biome: terrestrial ecosystem; feature: Peninsula; material: soil | place: Antarctica | collected 2016
CCCGACTATCCGCGGGAGCTGCTGCACTGGCTGCAGCGCGAACACGGCGTGGCACCGAGCTGGCATGTTGCCGACATCGGTGCGGGCACCGGCATCTCGTCGAAGATGTTTCTCGACGCCGGTTATCGCGTCACCGCAGTAGAGCCGAACACGGCAATGCGCAGCGCCGCCGAACGCTGGCTGCAATCCTATCCGGATTTCCGCGCGCTCGACGGCAGCGCCGACGCCACCGGACTGGGGGACGCCAGCGTGGATCTGGTTACTGTGGCGCAGGCCTTCCACTGGTTTGATGCCGCGACCGCCCGTCGCGAATTCAAGCGCATTCTGCGTCCGCACGGGCTGATCGCGATCTGGTGGAACTCGCGCCGGCTCACCGGCACGCATTTCCTCGAAGGCTACGAGGCACTGCTGCGGGCATTCGGCACCGACTACGCCGGCGTGGCTGAACGCTACGCCAATGACGTGCAGATGCACGCGTGGTTTGGCGCCAGCTTCCGCGGTAGCGCCCATTTTGCACATCATCAGCTACTGGATTTCGCGGCACTGCGCGGGCGCCTGATGTCGTCATCCTACGCACCACAGCCCGGCGACCCTCGCCACGAGCCGATGGTCAGAGCGCTGCGCCAACTTTTCGACAGTCGCGCCGCGGACGGCAAGATAAGCTTTGACTACGACACCCGCATCTTCGTGGGTCAACGGGTTTGACCATGTATGACTACCTGCGCCCCTTGCTGTTCAAACTCGATGCGGAAGTCGCGCACCGCGCCACGCTGTATGCGTTGGGTGTCGCTCAGCGCAGCAACCTCACGCGCTGGATTGCCAGACCACCAGTCGACTTTCCGGTGACCGTGTTCGGAATCACGTTTCCGAACCCGGTCGGACTCGGCGCCGGGCTGGACAAGAATGGCGAGCATCTCGACGCATTGGATGCGCTGGGCTTCGGCTTCATCGAGGTTGGCACGGTGACGCCGAAGCCGCAGCCAGGCAACGCCAAACCACGCATGTTTCGCCTGCCGCGGCACGAGGCGATCATCAACCGCATGGGCTTCAACAATGCCGGAGTTGATGCATTGCTGGGCAACGTGCGCAAGTCGGCCTATCGCGGCGTCCTCGGCATCAATATCGGCAGGAACAAGGACACGCCACACGAGAAGGCAGTCAACGATTATCTGCTGTGCCTGGGGCGGGTATACGAGCGTGCCAGTTACATCACCATCAATATTTCGTCACCCAACACGAAAGGTTTGCGCGACCTGCAGCAGGAAACCACGTTGCGCCGGTTCATCGCGATCCTGCGTGAGGCGCAAGAGCGACTCGGCTCGCAGCACGGTGGGCGCAAACCGATGTTGTTGAAGATTGCGCCGGATCTTTCCGCGGCGGAACTCGATGCCATGGCTGAGGTGTTGTTGCACACTGGCATTGACGGGGTGATCTGCACCAACACCACGATTGATCATGCCGCAGTGAGTGCTGACCTGCACGGTAACGAAGCCGGTGGATTGTCTGGCAAGCCATTGTTTGCGCGCTCCACCGCCGTGCTCAGGGGCATGCACGAAAGGTTGCAGGGGCGCATTCCGCTGATCGGTATCGGCGGCATTCTGGATGGCAGCGATGCGGTTGAGAAGCTGGATGCTGGCGCGTCGCTGGTACAGGTCTATTCCGGCCTGATCTATCGCGGCCCGCAGTTGGTCAATGAGTGCGTCGATGAAATTCGTCGCCAGCGTGTCGATGGTGTGGGTGAGATCCAGCATGGCGAATGAAGAGCCAGACAGCGTGTCTGCAGCAAGCGTGGCGATGCCGGCGGTGCGCATCGACATGGGTGGCTATACCCTGATTGAGCATGCGCCGTTAGTGACCCGCAATACATTGCGCGTTGCTGCGCACGCGACGTTGCTGGCTGAAGTTCACGACGCCACCAAGTTGCCCGAGCTGCTGGATTTCTCCGCAGTGCGCAAAGGCCCGATGTTGGTGTTGGGAGAGGGCAGCAACGTGCTGTTCACCGAGGATTTTTCCGGCACTGTGCTGGTCATGGCAACCCGTGGTGTCCACGTGGAGAATGTTGGTGCAGGTGAGCGCATTGACGTGGCTGCCGGCGAGCGTTGGGACGATTTTGTGCGTTGGTCACTCGGCCAGGGGTATGCCGGGTTGGAGAACCTGATCATGATTCCCGGCACCGTGGGCGCCGCCCCGATCCAGAACATCGGTGCGTACGGCTGCGAAGTGGCGGAGTTTGTCGCAGCAGTCGAAGCCTGGGATGTGCGCGGGCAGTGTCTGGTAACGCTCGACCACGCGGCGTGCATGTTTGGCTATCGCGATTCGCTGTTCAAGCATGAGCCGGGCCGCTATATCGTCACGGCGGTACGGTTTGTCCTGCCGCGCAATCGTGCGCTGCGCACCGATTACGCAGGTATCGACGAACAACTGGCGCGGATGGGTGTCGACAAGCCTGCGCCGTTCCATGTGGCTGAGGCGGTCGTGCGCTTGCGTACCAGGAAGCTGCCTGATCCGGCGGTGATCGGCAACGCCGGGAGCTTCTTCAAGAACCCGCTGGTGGATGCCGGACTGGTCGAGTCGCTTCAGCGCAAATACTCCGAGCTTCCGGCCTGGCCGCAGGCCGATGGGCGCTGCAAGTTGTCTGCGGCGTGGATGATCGAGAGCTGTGGGTACAAGGGCCTGCGCGAGGGCGATGCGGGCATTTCCAATCGGCACGCGTTGGTGCTGGTCAATCATGGCGACGCCTCGGGCCCGCAGTTGTGGGCGCTGGCGCAAAAGGTGATGCTCGGCGTGCAGCAGAAATTTGCTGTCCAACTGGCACCGGAGCCGTTGGTGATCCGCGCGCGCTGATCGGCAAGTTCACTTTGTCTTCTCTCGCTCACGACAGCTGCAGACGAGGCTTGGGTGCATGCGGGCCACGATCATGTCCGCCGCTCGCGGCTGCGCACAACGCGCCAGCCGTTTACCATGCGTGCCCGACATCGGCGATCGCGAACCGCCTGCTCACGTGTTCCGTACCTGCACCGCGCTACCATGCAAGGATGAGTCTATCCACCCTTGGCGGAGCGTTACCGCAGTGAACATGCATATCGTCCGCGACCAGCCAGCAAGTGCTGGGTCGATACCCGAAGCCGACGGCGCGGCGCCTTTGCTGTCACCGGCGGAAGCGGACTACAACGACAGCCGGTTGTACCTGCATCGTGAGTTGTCCCAGTTGCAATTCAACATTCGTGTGCTGGATCAGGCACTGGATCAGCGTACGCCGTTATTGGAGCGGCTGAAATTTCTGCTGGTGTTTTCCAGCAACATGGACGAGTTCTTCGAGATCCGCGTGGCCGGGCTGAAAGGCCAGATTGCGCTGGATCACGAATTCATTGGCTCCGATGGCGTCCCGCCCCGACGCGCGCTGGCCGAAATCAGCGCCATTGCCCATCGTGAGATCGAGCGGCAGTACACGATACTCAACAACCGCATCCTGCCTGAGCTTGCCGAGCATGGCATCCGCATCGTGCGGCGCTCGCAGTGGACGCACAAGCAAAAATTGTGGGTGCGGCATTATTTTCGTCAGGAAGTCGCTCCGCTGGTGACTCCCATCGGGCTGGATCCGACGCACCCGTTTCCGTTGCTGGTCAACAAGAGCCTGAACTTCATCGTGCGGCTGGAGGGCGTGGACGCGTTTGGCCGCGATTCCGGGCTGGCCATTGTGCCGGCACCGCGCGTGCTGCCACGTTTGAATCCACTGCCAGCCGACGTGTGCGATGGCGGTGACAATTACGTGTTGCTGTCTTCGATCATTCATGCCCATGTCGACGAGTTGTTCCCGGGGATGCAGGTGCTTGGCTGTTATCAGTTCCGTCTGACGCGCAACGCCGACCTGTCGCTGGACCCCGATGACGTGGAAGATCTGGCGCTGGCCTTGCGCGGGGAGCTGTTTGCCTCGCGCTTTGGCGACGCGGTGCGGCTGGAAGTAGCCGACAATTGTCCGCGGGATCTGGCCGATCACCTGCTCAAGCAGTTTGGTTTGGCTGAGTCCGAACTGTACGAAGTGAAGGGTCCGGTGAACCTGTCGCGGCTGTTCCGCATTGCGCGCAATGCCAGCAACTACCCAGCACTGCAATACCCCGCGTTCACCCCGTCATTGCCCAAGGCGCTCAAGCACGCCGAGGATATGTTTCAGGTGATCGGCAAACAGGATGTGTTGCTGTTGCATCCGTTTGAATCATTTGCGCCGGTCGTCGACCTGTTGCGCCAGGCGGCGATTGACCCGCAGGTGCTGGCGATCAAGCAAACGCTGTATCGCACCAACGCCAAGTCGGAGATTGTCGATGCGTTGGTCGACGCCGCACTTGCAGGCAAGGAAGTGACTGCGGTGGTCGAAGTGCGCGCACGCTTTGACGAAGCCTCCAACTTGTCACTCGCTTCGCGGCTGCAGCAAGCTGGCGCGATGGTGATCTATGGCGTGGTCGGCATCAAAACCCACGCCAAACTGCTGTTGATCCAGCGCCGCGAAAATGGCCGGCTCGTGCGTTACGCACATCTGGGCACCGGCAATTACCATACCGGCAACGCCCGCTTGTACACCGATTACAGCTTGCTGACTGCAGACGAAGCACTGTGCGAAGACGTGCAAAAGCTCTTCAGCCAGCTCACCGGCATGGGCAAGGTCTTGCACATGAAGAAATTGCTGCATGCTCCGTTCACATTGAAATCGGGTCTGCTGGCGTTGATCGCTCAAGAAACCACGCATGCGCTGGCCGGCACCCTTGCGCACATCATCATCAAGGTCAATTCGTTGAACGAACCCGAGCTTATGCGGGCGTTGTATCGTGCCAGTGGTGCCGGCGTGCGAATCGACCTGGTTGTGCGTGGCATCTGTTGCCTGCGCCCTGGCGTTCCGGGCGTGTCGGAGAACATTCGCGTGCGCTCGGTCGTCGGGCGCTTCGTCGAGCACAGTCGCGCCTACTGGTTTGCCAATGCGGGCGACCCGAAGCTGTACTTGTCCAGTGCTGACTGGATGGAGCGCAACATGGATCGGCGCATCGAAACCGCGTTTCCTGTCACCGGTAAAAAAATGCAGACACGCGTGCGGCATGCCCTGCAGCTGTATCTCGACGACAACAGCAGTGCGTCGGTATTGCAAGCGGATGGTCAATACCAGCGTCTGGTCCCGGAGCCCGGTACGGCAGCATTGGACGTGCAGACGGAACTGCTGCACAAGTTGTGTGTGCTCGATGGTGGCACCGAACCCTGACGGCGTGCAATCTGAGCGCGCCCCTTGGCACTGCTGACAAACGTCGGCGCTATTTTCCGCGCCGTGGAAGACACCTGCCCCAAGGTTGGCCGACAAAAGGTGGTAGCTCCCCGAGTCGTTACGGCAGGTAGATTCGGGCGATGGCCATGGCAGTCTGGTACGGCTCCGGGTCGTTGTGGTTGCTGAGCAGAATGATCGTGAAGTGCTGCTTCGGCCAGCGCACGATCCCGTTGCGGAAGCCGATGCGTTCGCCCGAATGCCACAGCGTATCGCCGGTAGTGCGCCAGCCGAAACGGCAGGATGCTTCGCAGGGTTCACTGGTCACGTTGACGTGCGGGCTGAACGCCAGTTTGCGCGAAGCGGCGTTGAGCAGCCGGTTGTCGTACAGCGCGGCGTCCCATTCGCGCTGTAGCCGTAGGCGCGCTGGGGCAACTGCGGGCTACGCTGGGCTTCATAGAGCAGTGTGTGATTCACGCACAGCGGAGCAAAAATGCGTTGTTTGAGAAACGCCGACAGGCTCGTACGCGAGGCGCGTCCGACGATCAAACCCGGCAACACGTAACCGGTGTTGCTAGCGACGCGCCGGGCACCTCGCCGGTGTATTTGTGCATGATCGCGTCCACTTGCGCCGCCGGCGTGTCTCTCGCCTGGATGCGGCCGCACGCCATCAACAGCACCGCCAGCAGCATGATCAGCTTGATTTGCATGGCGCCGCTCCTCGGGCCGGTGTTCGGCAGCGGCTATTTGCTCGGCACGTCGTCGAGCGTATGCGGTTCGGCGTTGATCGGCCGGTCCGAACCGGCCAGCTCGCCGATACCGCGCATGACGTGACCTTTCCGCCTTCGATCAGACCTGGGGATCAGAAGTTGACCGACATGGTCAGCTGCGTGAATCGTGGTGACTGGAAGCCAAGCGGTTGGCGAAAGGTGCTGTTGGTGGCGTTGGAGATGGACGTCTGCAGATCCTGGTCCACCGCCGTGGTGCGCTGCTCGTTGAGCAGGTTATAGACCGCCAGCTTGACCCTGAACTCGCCACCCTCGAATGGCTGGATGTAACTGATGCCGGCGTTGAGGTTGTACGTCCACGGCATGCGCCCGTACTTGCCGCGCGGCGAGCTTGCGTAAACCCGATCCTCGGATACCGGCGAGGCGCAGTTCTGCACGCAGATGAAGTAGCTGTGGTAGTTGGTGGCGTCATATGGATTGCCCACGCCGAAACCGGTGATCGGGCCGCCTGACTGAACGCGCATGTCCGCACCGAGCTGCCAGTGCGGGGTGAGCGCGTAAGTGCCGCGCAGCTTGAACTGGTGGCGCCGGTCGTTCGGCAGGTAGCCATCGCCGCCCAGGTTGACCCATGGGTCGTCGAAATTCTCGGTGCGGCCGGTGTCATCGAAGTTGGTGTCCGAATTGACCGGCCCTTCCGCATTCCCGCGATTCCAGGCCATCGTGTAAGAAGCGTTCATCGACCACTTCTCGTCCCACGCGCGGTCAAGCTGCAACTCTACTGCGGCGTAAGTGCGCTTCGGCTTCACCCAGCCACGCTGGCCAAGGTAGTTGTCATCGGCGTCGTACATGGCCCAACCTTCCTTGGAGGTATCGACGGTGAGGTAACCGTCGGGGGCGCCGTCGCAATTGGTGTCGCCCCAAACGGTGACCTTGGTGCCGGGATTGGCCATGACCCAGCCAATGTAGCCGTCCGCACCGCACGCTGCGGTGGCGCTGATCTCCATGTCGTCGATCGCGTTATGCAGACGTCGGTAGGTGCCTTTGACGCCCCACGACCATTGTGCGCCGAGCCTCTGCTGGAAGCCCAGGATTGCTTCATCCTGGTAGACCGGGTCCATGTTCTTGTCGACTTCGGAGCGCAGGTCGCCGACCGTGCCGTCACCTTGCGAGTTGTCGATTGCGCCGATCTGCGGACCGGCGATCGGCACCGCATACGTGACTCCGTTCAACGTGCGGTAGTCCCAGCCGCCGAACGCGTAGTACGTGCGTTCGTCGAGCAGACCGCCGGCCTGCTTGATGTTGATGACGTTGGCCACGGGCAGGAAGTAGCGCCCGAGGTTGCCGAACAGCTTGGCACTGCCGTCGCCGTGCATGTCCCAGGCAAAGCCCAGTCGCGGCGCGATCTGGCTGCCGATCTTGATGTAGCTGTTGCCCTCGGCATCCTGGTTGTCGAAGCTGTCGTTGCGTACGCCTGCGTTGAGGACCAGGTTGGGCAACACCTGCCAGTTGTCCTCGATGTAGTAAGCGGCGTTCTTGGTGGTGAACGTGCCGGAGATCTCGTAGCGGCGTGCGCGGATGTAGGCGTCGTAACCAGGTGGCACCACGCCGCCATTGGAGATGGTGGAGCCGGCGCTGGCAGCGTACAGGTTGTAGTAGAAGGCGCCGGGACCGGCGTAGTGACGGTTGTAATCGGAGGTGTCGTCTTCGTGGTCGTAACCGAAGCGCAAGAGATGGTTGCCCAGAGTCCATTCGAAGTCGGCGCGCGCCTGCTTGCGCTTGTCGTTGCGCTGGTACACGGTCGAGCTGCTGGTACAGCCGCGCTGCACGCCTGGGTTGTGGATCGCGAGGAAGCCGTTGCTTGCCGCGACGAAGTTGCAGTCGATGTCCAGTTGCGAGCGGGTGAATGCCTCGCGCTCGTTGGTGCCGTACATCAGCTTCATCGACAGGTCGTTGGTGAGATAGCTGGTCCAGGTGAGTGCCGCGTTCTTGCCACCGGTGTCGCTGAACACCTTGTTGGTGCGCGTGCCCAAGGTGTTGCTGGCGTAGTCGTAACTGTAGACGTCCCCGGTGTTCGCGTTCTTGTCCGAGAACGCCATCAACTGCAGCACGTTGCTGTCGGTGATGTTCCAGTCAATCGTGGTGCCCCAGAAGCCGGTGCCGGAGTTGTTGGCGGTGAGCGTGGTGCCGGAGTCGTTGGTGTTGCGCGGGCTGCTGCCGCGGGCCTCGTACATCGCGAAGACGAACAACTTGTCCTTGATGATCGGACCCGACACGTAGCCGTTGAGCTTGACCAGCGAGTCGCGATCGCGACTGGCAGTGATGTAACGCGAGCCATCGCTGTTGTAGCGGTCTTTGGCGCCGGAATGCCAGTTGCCCGGCTCCAGCGTGATTTCCGTGCCGAAATGGAGTTCATTGCTACCAGAACGCGTGACCGCGTTGACCACGCCACCGGTGGTGCGACCAAACTCGACCGAATAGCCCCCGGTCTTGACCTGGAACTGGTCGTAGAACGCGAACGGTGCCTCGGAAAATCCGTTGCGGTTGTAAAAATCGGTGACGTTGAGCCCGTTGACATAGAACGCGTTCTCGGCAATCGACGAGCCGCCGAAGGAAATGCCACCGAACGACGCCGTACCCCCGACCACGCCCGGCGCGAGCAGTGCCACTGAGGTGACGTTCTGGTCCACGGGCAGGCGCACCAGCTCGGCGCGGGAAACGTTGGTCGCCGACTCGGTCGAGGTGACGTCGATCACCGGCAGCCCGGTGCCGCGTACGTGAACCGCCGATAATTCGGTGGCATTGGGTGTAGCAGCCAGGTCCACCGTGGTGGTGTTGCCCAGAGTCACGGTCACGTTGCGCGGGGCGCCCATCGGCTGGCCGTTGGCGCTGGCGCTGACCGTGTACTCACCCACGGGCAGGAAGGCGAAGCGGTAGTTGCCGCGGGCATCAGCGGTGCTGGTGCGGGTGAGCCCAGTGGCCGGATTGAGCACGGTGATCACCGCACCGGCCTGTGTACGTCCTACTACCGCGCCGTCATTGTTGGCGGCGAACGCAGCGGGTGCAGCCAGCGATGCCACGCCGAAGCCAAGCGCCATGCACAGTCCCTTCCTGCGCAAAGTCCAGGTGTTGCTCATTGCCTTCTCCCCATCGACGCCGTCGATGCCAAGTTCATGAATGCCGCTGGCTAGATGCCGCTGCGTCCTTGCTCTGCTGGCAGCATCTGCCAGTCGAAGTGGTAGTCCAGTTGATCGAAATAGACGTTGCCGCCACGCCATTCGGCTTCACCGCGTTGCGAGTCGACGTCGTCGGAACGGAACGCCTGCTTGGCCGGCTCGAACGCGCGCGCGTAGTCATCGTTGAAGGCGATGCGGTACGCGTCCAGTCCACCGAGGTAAAACCATTCCAGCGCCGGGTCGTCGTGCGTTGCCGGCTGCAGGCGACCGGTGGTCACATCCATCGGCACCCAGCCGTATGGCGCCAGATACACATACGCCCAGTCATGGATATTGTTGTAGCCGCTGCCGTTGTCGGAAAACACCATGCCCGATTGCCACCGCGTCGGAATGCCGTTCAGGCGCAACAGGGTCATCAACAGCAAGGTCTGCTGGCCGCAATCGGCGTGACCAGCATGCAGCGCGTAGTCGCTGATGTTGCTGATGGTGGAGTACTCGCGGGCACCCGCCCAGGGAATGCGGTCGACTGCGGCGAACAGTTTCTGCGTGATGCGATACGGATGGGTTTCATCGCCCACCACCTGACGCGAATAGGCCCGCAGTGCGTCCGTGAACACGATGTGCGGTGCGCGCTCGGCGGTGAATGGGGCCAGCTCCGGCGTCAACACGGCAGGGCGGACGCGCGATGGGTCGATGGCGTGGTATTGCGCCAGCAAGGTCAGTTCGTAAGTCACCGAAAACCTGGTCGGCATGCCGGCGACGGCCGGCTTCTCCATGTACACGGTGCGTTGCAGCGTCGACTCCGGCGCGAGCGCGTGCTTGGTTGGCACGCTGGCGACATAACGGATGTCCTGCTGCTGGCCGAGCACCGCACGCGGGTAGGGGATCCATGCACGCACCGTCTCGCCGGCCGGCACGGCATTGGCGTCGACCGTCAGCGTCTGCGTCATGCGCACGCGGCGCGGCAATACACTGCTGCGCTGTTCGGCCAGCGCGGCGCGAAAGACTGCCCGCTGGTGGTCGTTCAAGCTTTCCATCGGACTGTCGCTGAGCGGGATCTGCACCGCACGTCGGGCCAGCGCTTCCGGACTGAGCCGGAACAGGTTGCCCGGCGCGCGTTTGAAGTACAGCGTGCGACCGTCGATGCGCTGGTGTTCAAACAGACCGGCGGCATCCCAGCGGGCAAATTCAGCATCGGTCAGGTCAGGGATGCTTTTGCGCACGCGCGCCTTGACGTCGTCGGCGCCGAGGGTGAAATCGAGCAGAATGCGGCGCATGCGCTCGCGCTGGAACTCCAGCGCCCGGCGTTCGTCCGTTGCCAGTGTGGACGCGTGCAGCGCGGTGGTGATCTGTGCGTTCGCGTCGGCAAAGTGACCTGCGTCGATGAGGCCGACAAGCGGCGCCGGCGCCTCCACCAGTGGCGTGGTGCTGGTCCCTCCCGCAGGCGTGACGACGTTCGTGGCCGGCGCCAGTGCACCCGCGCGCAGCGGCATCAGCAGAGCGCCGCCCAACACGCCGCGCCCCACAGCGCGTGCAATGATCGCGGTGATGTGCTGTCGTGTTGCGGTCATTCCGGATCCCGACTTCCAGCTTCGAAGCCTGTGTAACATGCTTGCAAAGTTTGGTCAATAATTTATGCTTCTTCCGCGACGAACACGATTCAGCTATTCCGAAAGTGTCTCAGTTCAGTCATCCGGGCACTGCGCAGCGCCGCCGCGACCGCTGTGGCGTGCAGCCTTGCATCTGCTACTGGCGACTGATGAGAGAAAGCACGTACATGCGGCAACGGCGATCGGGAGGGGGAGAACGTCATGATCCACAGCGTATGGCCCTATCTGGCGGTGATGCTGCTGGCGGCCGGCATCTTCCCGGCGCTGGAGCGCCGATACGGCTGGCGCCTGTTCAATGTGATGCCGCCGATCGTGCTGACCTACCTGCTGGTCACTGCGCTGGCGGTGATCGGGCTGTGGCAGATCAACCCGGAAATCCAGGCGACGCAGGACATGCTTATCGCGCGGCTGATCCCCGCGTTGCTGTTCCTGCTGATGATCAACTGCGATTTGCGCGCGATCTTTGCGCTTGGCCCGCGCGTGCTTGGCGTGTTCGCCTGCACGTCGGTGAGCCTGTTCGTGGCGTTCATCGGCACCTTTCTGATCTACCGCGCGTGGCTCCCGGGTGATGCGTGGCATCCGCTGGCCGCGTTGTCGGGCAGCTGGGTCGGCGGCACCGCCAACATGATCGCGGTGAAGCAGGCGATCGGCATGTCTGACGCGCATCTGGCGATGTCACTGCTGACTGATGCGCTGGGTTATTCGATGTGGGTGGTGGTGCTGTTCTCGGTGGCGCGCCTGGCGCCGGCATTCAATCGCTGGACGCATGCCGTGTCCAGCGCCAATCTGCCCGTGGCGCCGGCGCGGGCGCAGGCACCGACCACACCGGACAGCGTCTTGATCTGGCTCGGCCTGGCGCTGGCGGTAGCTGCCTTTGCCGCGTGGCTGGCGGCATGGCTGCCGACGTCCAGCATGCTTACGGCCACTACCTGGGCCATTTTGATCGCCACCGCCGCAGGCTTGATCGCCGCGCATACACCGCTGGCGCATTACGCGGGCGCCAGCACGATTTCCAGCACCTTGCTGATTGGCGTTGTCGCGGTGCTCGCCTCGCAAAGCAACTTTACCGGCATCGCCGCGGCGCCGCTGTACGTGCTGTGTGGCGTCACCATCATTGCCATCCACGCACTGCTGCTTGTCGGCTTTGCGCGACTGTTCCACTTTGACCTGTATCTGTGCGGGATCGCCTCGCTGGCGCATATTGGCGGGGTGGCGGCCACGCCGGTACTGGCCGCCAGTTACTCTCCGGCGCTGGTGCCGGTCGGTATCTTGCTGGCGCTGCTGGGTTACATACTGGGCACCGGATTCGGCCTGGTGGTGGCGTCCATCATGTCGATGCTGGCGACGTTCTGATGCAACCTCGAGACAGGAACATGTCCATGCGTTATTGCCTGCTGGTAACCGCTATCTTCACCTGCGCGCTGGCCGCGTCGCCGTTGCACGCGCGCGATACGGCGGCGACGCTGCCGGTGTCTGCCTCTGGTGTGCTGGGCATCGGCGACGCGCAACTGACACCAGCGTTCTGGGTTGGCAGGCAGGCGCAGCCGCAACGGGTCATCCTCACTTCCGCTGAGATCGCCGCGCAGAACGCCAAGTTGTTGCAGCACGACGCGTCGATGCACGACCTGCGCAACCTTCCTGCGACGCTGAGTCGGGCCCAGGTGACCGGCTGGATCAAGGCGCTTTCGCAGCGACCGGACCACCCGCTGTTTGATATCGATGGCGCGCCGGTGCCTGCGGCCACGCTGGATGCACTGGTGGCGCAGGTGAATGGCGATGCAGTGCCGGCGCAGCAACCCACACGCTATGGGTTGATCGTGCGCCGCGCGGCGTTGCGCACCTTTCCCACCGCACTGCGCGTTTTCAGCGAACGCGGCGAAACCGACATCGACCGGTTCCAGGAAACCGCTGCGTTTCCCGGCACGCCGGCGGTGCTTGCGCATACCAGTGCCGATGGCACATGGGTGTTCGTGGTGACGCCGCGATACGCAGCGTGGACGCTGGCGGCCAATGTGGCCGAAGGCAGCGCAGCCGAGGTTTTCGGCTATGTCGACAGGTCGCCGTATCGGCTCGTTACCGGCGCCGTCGTACGTACCGTATTTACCCGCGAGCAGCCGGCGGTAGCGCAACTGTCGCTGGATATGGGCACGCGCGTGCCGCTGGTCACTGATCTGCCGCCGACCGAGCCCGTCAACGGCCAATCGCCGTACACCTCGCACGTGCTCGAACTACCGTTGCGTGGGGCGGATGGCCGGCTGCAGTTCACTCCAGCGCTGCTGCAGAAAAACACGGATACCGCCGCCGCGCCGTTGCCGCTGACGGCGGTCAACATTGTCACGCAGGCGTTCAAGTTTCTTGGCGAGCGTTATGGCTGGGGTCATGCCTACGATGGCCGCGATTGCAGCGGCTTCGTCTCCGAGGTGTACGCCAGCATGGGCGTGCTGATGCCGCGCAACACCAGCCGCCAGGCGATCAGCCCGGCGTTCAACCGGATTGCCTTTGACCAGCGCAGCAGTCGCGCTGAGCGCCAGCGCGCGGTGCAGTCACTCGACACCGGCGATCTCGTCTACATCCCGGGTCATGTAATGCTGGTGATCGGCCGGATCGACGGCGAACCCTATGTCATCCACGACGTGAGTGGCATGCGCTATCGGCGCGCGGACGGCAGCATGGCTCGCATCAAGCTCAACGCGGTGTCGGTGACGCCTTTGCTGCCGCTGCTGTTCAACGATCGGCAAACTTACGTCGACCGCATCACCAGCATCGTGCGCATGCGCCGCTGACCCTCAAGGCCCCACTTCAAGCAAGGAAATTCATGAAATCGATCGCCGGGGCAACCTCCTGATGAAAATCACCAACATCGAATTCGGCATGTTGCGGGTGCCGTTGAAAACGCCGTTCAAGACCGCGTTGCGCACCGTCAACGAGGTCGAGGATATCGTTGTGATGCTGCACACTGATACGGGCCAGGTCGGCTATGGCGAGGCGCCAGCCACCGCGGTGATTACCGGCGACACGCACGGCTCGATCATCGACGCCATCCGCCATTACATCAGTCCGCGCCTGCTCGGCCAGGACGTGGCCGATCTCAACCACATCACCGGTTTGATCCAGACCGCGATGGAGAAAAACACCAGCGCGAAGGCGGCGGTGGAAATAGCCGTCTACGACCTCTGGGGCCAGCTGTACGGCGCGCCGCTGTACAAACTGCTCGGCGGCGGTGACCCGGTGATCACCACCGACATCACCATAAGCGTGGATTACATCGACAAGATGGTGGCCGATTCGCTGTCCGCGGTGGAGCGCGGCTTCGAGTCGCTCAAGATCAAGGTCGGCAAGGACATGGGCGTGGACGTGGAGCGTGTCAAGGCGATCTACGCAGCCGTCGAGGGGCGCGCTTTGTTGCGACTGGACGCCAACCAGGGTTGGACGGCCAAACAGGCGGTCTATGCGTTGCAGACGTTGGAGGAGGCTGGCATCAAGCTGGAGCTGATCGAACAGCCTGTGCGGGCGCGCGACCTGGCCGGCATGCGCTACGTTACCGAGCGCGTACACACCCCGGTGATGGCCGACGAGAGCGTGTTCGGACCGTTGGAAGTGATCGAGCTGATCCGCTTGCGCGCGGCCGACATCATCAACATCAAGCTGATGAAGACCGGCGGCATCTCCAATGCCATCCGCATCGCCGACATTGCCGGCATGTACGGCGTGGAGTGCATGATCGGCTGCATGTTGGAGACCTCGATCAGCGTGGCCGCCGCAGTGCACGTGGCGGTAGCCAAGTCCAGCGTGATCACCAAGGTCGATCTGGACGGACCGTCACTATGCTGCTTCAATCCGGTGGACGGTGGAGTTACTTTCAACGAGTCGGAAATTTCCGTGAGCGACGCGCCGGGTCTGGGCATCCGGGAAATCCGCGGGCTGGAGCGCATCGCAGAGTGAGCTCGCCACTGGTCAAGATCCGTGCGGAGCGCGACCGGATGTCCGCGGTGGAGCGGCGTATCGGTGACTTCATCCTGGAGAACGCGCAACTGTTGCGCGACTACTCCTCCCAGCAACTGGCCAACGCGCTGGGGATCAGCCAGTCCAGCGTGGTCAAGTTCACCCAGAAGCTGGGTTACAAGGGCTACCCGGACCTCAAGTATTCAGTTGGCGAGGCGAATGCGCGGGCCGAGAACGGCGCGCCGCCGCGTTCGGTCAGCGTAGTCGGGGCGCGGCCAGTCGATTCTCTGGCCGCGAGCCTGTGGCGGCGCAAGTCGGAGGCAGAGGAGGCGACCCGGCTGATCAATCCCCCCGGTACCATCCATGCCCTTGCCGACGCGATCGCCGAGGCCGGGCATGCTGGCAAGGTCTTCATCATCGGGCTCGGTGAGGACGACACTTACGCGCGCAATTTCGCGCTGCGGCTGTCGCTGCTGGGCATCCTCACCGTGCACAACTTCGACACCGCGCGCATGACGGCGAACATTTCGGTCGCCGGTCCGCGCGACGTGTTACTGGTATTTTCCGAGCACGGCAACCATCCGGCGCTGTACAAGATCGCGCGCTATTTTCGCGAGCGCCACGGCAAGCTGATCACCATCACCCGGCATACCGCCAATCCGCTGCGCTCACTGGGGGATATCGCGTTGCTGGTGTCCGCGCACGACGAGCAACCTTACGTGCAGCCGCTGCTGTATCAGTCTGCGCTGCAACACCTGCTCGATCGCTGCTTCGTGCTGTTGTGCGAAGGCCATGACGATCGCCGCGCCCAGCTGTTGGCCAATCTTGATCGCATCCAGCTCATGCTGGAGCCGTAGCGCATGTGGCGCCTGATCCGACATTCCGACACAGCCGGTGATCCGGTGCTTGCGTCGCGATCGGCAAAGCGACCGGAATCCGGTTTTGCCCGATGGCGATGCCCCGTCAACGTGTCTGCCGCGCTGGCCCATGGCCGCCTGAGCCCAACCATGAAACTTTTCCTGCTGTTCACTTGCACTCTGTGCATCTTCGCGCTGTTGCTTGGCGGCTGCGCGCGACCCGATCACGTGCGGGACGTCACTGCATGGCATGACGCGCAGCAACTGGTGCTGGTGATCACGCCGGGCTGGAATGCGAGTTCGGGTATCCTGCGGCCATTTGTGCGCAGCCCGGACGGTTGGCAGGCGGCGGGCGTGGCAGTGGATGTCACCATCGGCAAGTCCGGCGCGGCGTGGGGCGCGGGGCTGAACGCGCCGCGTGGCCGCGGACCGATCAAGCGCGAGGGCGACCTGCGCAGTCCGGCCGGCGTCTTTCGCATCGGTGAGGCGTTTGGCTACGCCGCTCGCGCGGCCACCGCGCTGCCGTATCGAGCGCTCACGGCAACGGATTATTGCGTCGATGTCAGCGGCGCGCCGCAGTACAACAGCATCGTTGACGCGGATGTAGCGGGAGCGGCGGCGGTGCAAGGTTCCACCGAACCGATGCGCCGCGACTTGCACTTCGATGGCGATCAACGTTATCGCCTCGGCTTCGTGATTGAACACAACGTTGCAGCAAAGCCACACGGCGGCAGCTGCATCTTCGCGCACCTGTGGAAATCGCCGACCGATGCCACGACCGGTTGCACCGCGATGTCGCCGGCAGCGATGGACTGGCTGCTGGCGTGGCTGCGGCCCAAGGCAAAACCGGTGTTCGTGCTGCTGCCACAAGTTGAGTACGAGCGACTGCAGGCGTCATGGGGCTTGCCGTTGTTGGCGGCACGTGGCGGTCCCCGGTGAGCGCGACTGCACGCGTCCTGCTGGGCTTGGGGCTGGGGGCGCTGATCGGTCTGCTGCTGGCCGCATGGGATCCGTTGACCGCTACGGCAGTGGCGCATGTGGTGCAGCCGATCGGCACGCTGTGGCTCAACGCGTTGCAGATGACGGTAGTACCGTTGGTGCTGGCGCTGGTCGTGGTGGGAGTGAACACCGCTACCGATGCGGCGTCGTCGGGGCGCGTCGCGCGGCGCGCGATCCTGGTGTTCATCGTTTTGCTCACTGGTGGGGCGCTGTTTGCTGCGCTGGCTGCACCGGCGGTGTTTGCGCTGTTTCCGCACAATCCGGCGTTGCGTGCCACGCTGGATCACGCTGCGGTCTCCACCGTGACGCAAGCTGCACCGCTCAGCTGGGTCGACGCGCTGACCGCGATCATTCCGAGCAATGCAATCATGGCGGCGGCGCAAAGCGCGATGCTGCCATTAGTGGTGTTTGCGCTGTTCCTGGGCTTTGCGCTGACCCGCCTGGCGCCGACGCGGCGCGCACTGTTGCTGGAATTCTTCCAGGCGATTGCCGACGCCATGATCGTGGTGGTGCGGTGGGTGCTCTGGGCGGCGCCGTTGGGCGTGTTCGCGCTGATCCTGGCGGTCTGCGCGCGTTCGGGCCTGGGCATGCTGAGCGCGCTCGGTGTGTACGTACTGGTCGAGTGCCTGTTGTATCTGGCAGTTACCCTGATGTTGTTGCCGGTGGCAGTGCTCTGGGGCGGCGAACGGGTGCGCCAGTTTGTTGCGGCGCTGGTGCCGGCGCAGGTGGTGGCGATCAGCACGCAGTCATCGCTGGCGTCGTTGCCAGCCATGCTGGAAAGCGCGGATCGCCGGCTCGGTTACCCGGCCCAGGTGACCGCGCTCGTGCTGCCAATGGCGGTCACCCTGTTCCGCCTGACCAGCCCGGTGCAATACGTGACCTCCGCGGTGTTCATCGCCTGGGCCTACGGTATCGATCTGGGCACGGCGCAACTGCTCGGCGGCGCACTCCTCGCGGTGGTGATCAGCCTGGGTTCGGTCGGCCTGCCCGGCCAGGTCACGTTCATCGCAACGAACCTGCCGGTGGCCCAATCGATGGGCCTGCCGTTGTCGCCGCTGGGCCTGATGCTCGCCGTGGACACCATCCCCGATGCGCTGGCCACCCTTGGCAACGTCAGCGCCGACATGACCGCTACCGCCGTGGTGGCGCGCCAGTCGCGCCGCGACGCTCCCAGAGCACCCACGTAACTGAAGAATGCTCGGACATCGTTGGGGTGCCAGACAAAGAAAAACCCCGCTGCTGGGCGGGGTTCTGGACTTTCCTGGAATCTTCTGGATGTTCTAGTGGTGGAGCGGATGGGGATCGAACCCACGACCTCTACGATGCGAACGTAGCGCTCTCCCAGCTGAGCTACCGCCCCACGTGAGCCGCGAATATTAGCAGCGCCGTGGCCGTTCGCCAACAAGTTTTGCCAAGGTGAGCGCTCAACCGGGCAGCAGACTGGTCAATCGATCATGCAACACATCGTGGCGCCAGCCGTTGAGAAACTCGGGCCACTCGGTGGTGACGGCATATCCCTCCAGCACTTTGCGCGGGCATAGCAGACCGGACGGCAGGTCGAGCTCCACAGCCATGGCGTCCACGGCTTGCTTCATGGCGGTCA
>CAJDTO010000088.1_pt1 | contig 18075 bp, 16 predicted proteins | sample 7389821 | NCBI WGS metagenome assembly CAJDTO01 (sample SAMEA7055651, study PRJEB34461) | soil metagenome | biome: terrestrial ecosystem; feature: Peninsula; material: soil | place: Antarctica | collected 2016
GCATTCCGGCGCATGACCGCATGGGAATACGACGGCTTCTTCCGCATCGGCATGCACCACCGCAACGAGCGCAACGCGATCATCCAGCACGGCACCATGACGATGGTCCGGCGCAGCGCGCTGGAAGGCACCGGCGGCTGGTCGGAGTGGACGATCTGCGAGGACGCCGAACTGGGTCTGCGCCTGATGCACGCCGGCTACGACCTGGTGTACGTCGACGAGCTGATGGGCAAGGGCCTGACCCCAGCCGACTTCAAGGCATACAAGAGCCAGCGCTATCGCTGGGCGTTCGGCGCGATGCAGATCCTGAAGGGCCGCTGGAGCTGGATGACGCAGAAGGGGCCGCTGACCAGCGGTCAGCGCTTCCACTTCCTGACTGGCTGGTTCAGTTGGTTTGCCGATGCGCTGCTGCTGATCTTCACGCTGATGGCGCTGTACTGGACCGCCGGCATGATCGCCTTCCCGGCGTTGTTCAGCCTGCCGATGCAGTTGTTCCTGATCCCGGTGATCGGCTTCTTCTTCGCCAAGATGGTGTTCGGTATCGTGCTGTATCGCGCTCGCGTGCCATGCAACTGGCGTGACACACTGATGGCCTCGGTCGCCAGCATGAGTCTCTCGCACGCCATCGCGCGCGGTATCCTGCATGGGCTGACGCGCAAGAAAACCGCGTTCATCGTCACCGCCAAGAGTCGGCGTCTGGGTGAATCCGGCTTCGCCGCGTTTGCCCCGGCGCGCGAAGAATTGCTGATGGCCGTGGCGCTGACGCTGTGCGTGATCGGCATGGCCATGAGCTACGGCACGCGCTACATCGAAGGCACGTTGTGGATGTTCATCCTCAGCGCGCAATCGGTACCGTATTTCTCTGCCGTGGCGGCAGCGTGGATTGCGCACAAGGCGGGCGACAAGGCCGGTTGAGGTCAGCTCCGCTGCGCGGCTCCGCGACGCTCCCAAGCCAACTTGCCCCTCAGCGCCAACGCAGCCCAACCAGCGCACTTCATTTGCCGTCAACTAACGGCTGTGTAAGCTCGGCACTCCGCTCAACACGTCGGCAAGGATGACCTACCCGCGCATGTGCCGCTCGCCCCGACGCCTGAATTTGCTGTTGCCCTTGCTGTGCATGGCATGGTCGGCGCATGCGGGCATGACACTGCAAGTGGACGGCCTCGACGATCCGTTGCGGGCCGCCGTGATCGAGCGCGTGGAACTGTCGCAGTACGCCGCGCGCGATGTCACGGCGGCACAGGCCACGCGCCTGTACCAACGCGCACCGGACCAGGCGAAGTTGGCGCTGCGCCCCTACGGCTATTACGACGCCAGCGTCAGCGGTGAGCTGAAGCAGGTCGGCAACGACTGGCACGTGACGCTGCATGTGAAACCCGGCGAACCGGTGCAGGTGACCGATGTCGAGTTGAAGCTGGACGAGACCGCCACGGCGATCGCACCGATCCGCCGCGCGCGGCGCACGATCGAGCGGCTCAAGGGCAACACGCAGAACGATGCGACCTACGACAATGCACGCGACGCCGTGAGCGCCGAGCTCACCGCCAACGGCTTTCTCGACGCCCGCCTCGTTACCCATCGGGTCGAGGTCAACCGCGGCACGCATAGCGCGGTGATCAAGCTGGCCTGGGATGCCGGCCCACGCTATCGTTACGGCAAGGTGGATTTCGCGGGCTCGCAGTTCAATCCGGGCTTCCTCGACCGCTACGTTCCGTTCAAGTCCGGCGACTATTTCTCGCAAAGCCAGCTGCTGGCCCTGCAGCAGGCGTTGAACGGCGCCGACTACTTCGCGGTGGTCAACGTGTTGCCGGATGTCGATGAGGCGAAAAATGGCGTGGTCGATGTCACCGTGCAACTGGCGCCGGCCAAGCGCACGATCTACACCGGCGGGCCGTTCATCGGCACCGACACCGGCTTGGGCGTACGTGGCGGTGTCGAGCAACGCTGGGTGAACCGACGTGGGCACAAGTGGAAGAACGAGCTGGTCGTGGCACAGCGGCTGAAGACGCTGTCGTCGCTGTACAGCATCCCGCTGCCCGGTCCCAACCAGCGCAGCTACAACTTCGGCGCCAAGTTCCGCGACGCTGATACCACCACGTCGCAATCACGCACGCTTGAACTGGTCGGCAACGAGACGCGCCAATGGCGTGGCTGGACGCGCACGCTGGGAGTGCATGCGCTGGCCGGCACGTTCACCGTAGGCAAACTGCGCAATGAGCCGAACGACACGCCGGGGATCGAGCACGGGCGCAGTACCGAGGTTTTCGCTGAGGCGTCATTGAGTCGCAAGCAGGCCGACGACCTCAACTTCGTGCGCCGCGGCTGGTCGCTCACTCTGGCCGCACGCAGCACCGCCGGCCCCCTGCTGTCGCACGCCAGCTTCAGCGAGATCACTGCCGACGCGAAATGGATCCACGGCTTCGGCGCGAAACAGCGTAACCGGTTGATCCTGCGCGGCAGCTTTGGCGCCCTGTGGACCAGCGATTTTTCTGCGCTGCCACCGCAGTTGCGCTTTTTCGCTGGCGGCGACCGCTCGGTGCGCGGCTACGGTTATCAATCAATTGGACCGCGCAACAGCTTCGGCCGGGTGATCGGTGGACAGAACCTGCTCGTCTTCAGCACCGAGGTCGAGCATTACTTCACCCGCAACTGGGGCATGGCAGCGTTCGTGGACACCGGCAATGCGTTCACCGGCACCGACTACCGGCCAAAGATCGGCGCCGGCCTGGGCTTGCGCTGGCGTTCCCCGGTGGGCCTGCTTCGGGTTGACCTCGGGACGCCGATTCACGACTCGCGCAGACATGGCATCGAGCTGCATGTGGTGATCGGACCGGATTTGTAAGAACGAGAAACGCGCTGAAGCGACAGAACGTTCATATGAAGGCAACTGGAGCGAGCTGAAGACATGAGGTGGGTCAAGCGCATTGCCATCGCATTTGCCGTGCTGCTGCTGCTCGTCGTGGCGGCGGCGTGGTGGCTGTTTGGTACCCAAGCGGGCCTGCGTTTTGCGCTGGCTCGGGCGCAAGCGGCCAGCGCTGGTGCGCTGCACGTGCAGCGGGCAACCGGCCGCCTGGTCGGGCCGCTGGATCTGGCCGGCGTACGCTACGACGACGGCAAGGGCGTGGTCGCTCAGGTGGCAAAGTTGCATCTGGATCTGCGCTTCTGGCCACTGCTGGCCAAGCGCGTTCATGTACTGAATCTTGTGGCCGATGGCGTCGAGGTCGAGCTGCCCCAGCCGACAGCAGAAGACACCGCGGACAGCAGCTTTTCCTTGCAGCCGCCGGTGGCGTTGATCCTCGACCGCGCGCACGTGGGCACGATGAAAATAACGCAGGGGGGCGAACCGCTGTTTGCCTCCAACCAGCTTGACCTGGCCGGTAGCTGGACCGCGCGGGGGATCGAGCTTCGCCGACTCACCCTGCACGCACCGGATGGTCACGCTGAGTTGGACGGCAAGCTGGCGATTGGCAAGAACTATCAGGGACAGGGCACGGCGGAGTTCGCGTGGAAAGTCGGCGACACCCAATATGCCGGCAAGCTCGACGTGCACAGCAACGGCCAACAGGCGCGGCTTGATCTCAAGCTCACCGCGCCGACCGTGATGCAACTGCAACTGGACCTGACCCAGCGCGGTGACTTCGCGTGGACCGGCAAGCTCGATGCGCCACGTTTCGATCCCAAGCCGCTGATCGGTCCCAGCTCGGTGCAGGCACTGGCGATCAACATGCAAGGCCATGGCAACCGCTACGGCGGCACCATCACCGGCGGGCTTGACCTCAACGATTACCAGTTGCTGCTGCAGCCGCTGCGCGCGCAGTTTGATCGCGATTACCGCACACTGACCGTGCAACAACTCAACGTCAGCTCGGCGCAGATCAAGGGCAAGCTTGAAGCCAGCGGCACCGTGCAGCTTGCCACCACGCCCGTCACTGCCGCGCTGGACATCCGCTGGAACGACCTTGAGCTGCCGGCTGATCTGGCCGGGCAGGTGCTGGCCAGCCACGGTGAACTCACGGCCAGCGGCAGCGCGGACAAGTACCACGCTGAAGGCAAGGTTGCGATTGGCCCACCGGGCAAGTTGGCACAGCTGACACTGAACCTCGACGGCACGGCGCGACAGGTGATCCTGCACGCACTGGACCTGAAGCAGGCCCGGGGCAATCTGCAGGCGCATGGCACACTGACCCTGCAACCCACGCTGGCGTGGCAGGCAGAAGCCAGCGCCGACAAGCTCGATCCCGGTCAACTGTTCGCGGGCTGGAACGGCGCGCTGAATTTCGCCATCGCCAGCAAGGGCAGCGTGGCGGCGAACGGCCCCGACGCCACGCTGGAAATCCGTCGGCTGGGCGGCAAACTGCGCGATCGCGCGGTCAGCGGTGGCGGCAAGCTGCACCTGTCACCAGACAAGGTCGTCGACGGCAAGCTCGACCTCGCCTCCGGCAGCAGCACGGTGAAGCTGGTTGCCCGCCCCGGCGCCAGCAACGACGCCGAACTGCAACTGGCGATTGCCTCACTGGGCGACTGGTTACCAAACGCCGGTGGCCGTCTGGACGGCCATTTCCGTCTCCGCGGCATGGCGCCAAAGCTCAGCATCAACGGCCAGTTGCACGGCAAGGCGCTGAGCTGGCAACGGCAGAAGGCGGACACGCTGCAACTGATTGTCGGCATTCCCGACATCAGTCATCCGGCCGGCAAACTGGATCTGCAATCCAGCAATGTCTACCTGCAGGGTCTGTTGTTTCAGCAGATCAATTTGCTGGCCGAGGGCAGCCAGGGCGATCACCGCCTGAGCGTCGATGCGCGTGGCAGCCAGATTTCCGGAAAGCTGGACCTGCACGGCTCCATGAAGGGCTCGCGCTGGAATGGCACGCTCTCCACGCTCAACCTCGAACCCCAAGGCATGCCCGGCTGGCACCTGCAGCAACCCACGCAACTCGCCTATCAAGATGGCGCGGCAAGCCTGTCCGAACTGTGCCTCACGGCCGGCGATCCGCTGCTGTGCGTGGCTGCGAAACAGGACAAGCGCGGCAACCTCGACGCCGACTATCGACTACAGGCGCTGCCGCTGGCGCTGCTGTTGAATGCCGCGGGCGATGCCGACCTGCCGCTGCGCGCCGACGGCGATATCCAGGGCAATGGCAAGATCCGCCGCAGTGCGGCCGGTGCCCTGAGCGGCAACGCGTCCATCCGCTCAACGCAGGGCACAATCACGTACACCGATGACCCACAGTCGCCGCTACTGCGCTATGACCAATTGCAATTGAACGCGGAACTCACGCCCGGCGGACAGCAGATTGAACTGCACGGCGGGCTCGACGACGGCGGTCGCGTCGATGGCCACGCCACCATCACCGGTGCCCAGCAGGCACTCGGCGGCCAGCTCGAGTTGCACCTGAAGAGCCTCGCCTTCATCGAATTGCTCAACCACGAGCTCGCCAACGTCAAGGGCGGCCTTGATGGCGACTTCCAGTTCGGCGGCACGCTGAAGCAACCAGCAGTCACCGGCCAGGCCGACGTGCACGGTTTTGCCGCGGAAATACCCTCGGCCGGACTCAAGCTCAAGGAAGGCCAGCTCGCTCTCAGCACCACCGATGCCCGTCAGTTTCACATTCGCGGCAGCGTGCATTCGGGCAACGGCAGGGTGGCAGTGAGCGGGGTCGCGGGATTTGGCCAAGGCGCACAGACGCAGCTGACCGTCAAGGGCAGCCAGTTCACCGCCGCCGATATTCCCGGCGCCAGCGTGGTGATCTCGCCCGACCTGACCGTGAAGCAGGATGCCTCGGGCATCAACATCGGTGGCGCCGTCAGCATCGACCGGGCCAACGTGAACGTCGACAAATTGCCCGGTGCGGGCGCCACTGACGCGTCGCCGGATGTAGTGGTGTTGGACGAAAAGCAGCAGGAGGCGGCCACCAAGTTGCCGATCAGCGCCTTGGTCAAGGTCGATCTGGGTCAGCACACCCACGTCACCGGGATGGGTCTGGACGGTGGCGTGAGCGGCGTACTGACGGTCATCGAGAGGCCGGGCCGGGCCACCACCGGGCGGGGCCAGATCGCGGTGGATGGCACCTATCGCGCCTACGGTCAGGATCTCAAAATCCAGCGCGGCCAGCTGTTGTTCGCCAGCACGCCCATCGACAACCCGGGCCTGAACATCCGTGCCGTGCGCAAGCTCAACTGTACATCTCCGGCACGGCGCAGCGCCCGATCCTTACCGTGTTCTCCAGCCCGGTAATGGAACAATCCGATGCGCTGTCCTACCTGATCACCGGCAAACCCTTGTCCGAGGTGAAGGGCGGCGAAGGCAGCCTGGTCAGCGCCGCAGCCCAGGCCCTTGGTTCGGCGGCGGGCGATCTGCTGGCCAAGCGGGTCGGCTCCAAACTTGGCGTGGACGACATTGGTGTGTCCAGCAACGAAGCGCTGGGCGGCAACTCCGCGTTCACGGTGGGCAAGTTTCTTTCACCGCGGCTGTACCTCAGCTACGGCGTGGGCCTGTTCGAGCCCGGCGAGGTGATCACCTTGCGCTATCGCTTCAGCAAGCGCTGGAATTTCGAGGCACAGCAAGCCTCCGAATTCAGCCGCGCCAGTTTCAATTACCGCATCGAGAAATAGCTGCGGTATACCCGCGCCGCTCCTTTGCAGACAAGCCACTGCACCGACTGCGTTACTGGTCGCGGAACTAGTCTTGCGCCACGGGTGGTCGACAAAGTGCTGGGCGAAGCGCGTTATTTGGCGGCATTGCAGTGCCCGCCAGGCGCCGCCTTGGGCCGCCACGTTCCACTAGGTCGCGGCATATACCAGACCGGCGAGCACGATCGCAGCAAAGATGCCGGCCAGCACGTCGTCCAGCATGACGCCAAGACCACCCTTGACGCAGCGATCGAGCCAGCTGATCGGCCCCGGCTTCCACACGTCGAACAAGCGGAACAGGGCAAAGCCGGCGAGCATTCCCAGCCCCAGCGCAGGGTTTCCGTTGGGCAGAAAACCCGGCAGCAGCAAGGGCGTCAGCGCAATCCACTGGCCAATGAACTCGTCCCACACGATGCTGCGGTGATCAGCCACATGCAACGCACGGCCGGCGACACCGCACGCCCACACGCCAATGGCAAACCCCAGCACCAACACCAAGGCGTAGATTGGCCACGCCAATTCGCGCAGCAGCAGCCATGGCAGCAGTGCCGCCAGCGAGCCGAAGGTGCCCTGTGCAACGGGCGTCAGGCCAGAGCCGAAACCACACGCCAGCCATCCTGCGGGCGTGGCCAGCACGGCGCGACGCTGGTCCGCACTCAATGCGGTTCTTGCACTCACGCAAAGTGCTCCCAGCCTTTCATCTCCGGCGTCATCCACTGCCCTTGCGCGTCGCGCACGCGCACGCCACCACCGGCAACGATGCGGCCAATCCAGGTCACACCGCAACCCACGCGACCAAGATCAGCCAGCGTCTGCTCCAGATGCTTGGGCGGCACGGTGAAACACAACTCGTAGTTGTCGCCGCCAGCGAGCGCAAACTCCAGTGATTGCGCTTCGCCATGCAGCTCGCGTAGTGCGCGCGAGCGCGGCAGCAAAGGCGCGTCGAGTTCGGCGCCGACACCGCTGGCCGCACAGACATGGCCAAGATCGCTGAGCAACCCGTCGGAAATATCGACGCAGCGCCGGGTCATCTTGCGGCGGATCACGCAGTGCATACAGCCCGGCGATCGCGTCACCGAGCGTACCGGTGACCAGTACGATATCGCCGACGTTCGCTCCCGCGCGCGTCAACGCTGCACCCTGCGGCACGAAACCATGCGCGGCAACGCTGATGCTCAACGGCCCGCTGGTGGTATCGCCGCCCACCAGAGCAACGCGATGGGGCTGCGCCAGTTGCGCAAAACCCTCGGCAAAACTGCGTACAAACGCTGCGTCCGCGCGTGGCAGGGTCAGTGCCAGCATCGCCCACGCCGGCGTGGCGCCCATCGCGGCCAGGTCCGACAGATTCACCGCCAGTGCTTTCCAGCCGAGATCCACGGCAGCGGTACCGGGCAGAAAATGCACGCCCTCGACCATCGTGTCGATCGCCACCACCAGCTCCTGCCCGGGTGGCGCGCGCAACACTGCCCCGTCGTCGCCGATACCGACGCACACGTCGTCGCGCGGCACGAGCGTGCGTGCGCGAATCATTTCAATCAGATCAAATTCCATGGCAATAGCCTGATGCGGTAACCGCTTTGTTCAGCGGGTGAATACAACAGTAGGCTCGTCGTGATACGTGGTGTGTTGCCACAGACGGAAGCCAGCCTTCTCGGCGACTCTTGCCGAAGCATGGTTTTCCGGCGCGATGATGCACGCCATACGCGGCTTGTCCAAGTGCGCCTGCGCCCAAGCCACGGCTGCCAGCAACGCTTCGGAGGCGTAGCCGCGACCATGTGCTGATGACGCCAGCACCCAACCGTATTCCAGCATGCCGTCGAGTGCGGGGAGCATGTCGCGTTTGAAGTCCGCACAGCCCACATCACCGATGTAGCAACCGCTGGCCTTTTCTTCCACCGCCCAGTAGCCGTAGCCGAGCAGACTCCACAGTCCGGCGTAGCACAGCAGCCGCTTCCACGCCGTCTCGCCGGTAGCTGGCTGGCCACCGATATAGCGAATGACACCGGGGTCAGACCAGATCGCCAAGCAGCCAGCTTGGTCATCGGCACGATGGGCGCGCAAGCGCAGGCGTTCGGTCTCGAGCACTGGCGCTGCCGCAAAACGCTCTGTGGTCACCGTGAGCAGCCCTGCTTTTCCATCGTGCGCAGATCGCCGGCGAGCTTGTCCAGCACGCCATTGACGTAACTGTGACCGTGATCGGCACCAAAACGTTTGGTGACTTCGATGGCCTCGTTGATCACCACGCGATACGGCACGTCCGGGCGAAATTTCAACTCGTAGGTTGCCAGCCGCAGCACGGCACGCTCGATCGGATCCACCTGCTCCACTTCGCGATCCAGATGCGGACGCAAGGCCGCGTCGAGCGCAGCGACGTTGTGTTCCACCCCGCGCAACAGATCCTCGAAGTAGTCGAGGTCGGCCACTTCCATATCCTGCTCATGCTGAAATTGCGTGATTACCGCGGCCATGGCGTTGCCGCTCATCTGCCATGCGTACAAGGCCTGCAGCGCACGTCGGCGCGAACGCGAACGTGCCGCCAGATCCAATCCTTGCGGACGCTGGTTCATCCCAGCTTGCCGTACAGGCTGACCATTTCCAGCGCGGCCATGGCCGCATCAGCGCCCTTGTTGCCGGCCTTGGTCCCGGCGCGCTCGATCGCCTGCTCGATGCTGTCGGTTGTCAACACACCAAACGCCACCGGCACGCCGGAGGCTTGCGCCGCCTGCGCCAGGCCCTTGGCACACTCCCCTGCGACGAAGTCAAAATGCGGTGTGGCGCCGCGAATCACCGCGCCCAAGGCAATGATCGCCACGTATTTACCCGACGCCGCCAGCTTGCCCGCGGCCAATGCAATCTCCCACGCGCCAGGCACGCGGACCAGATCAATTGCCTCATCTTTCACGCCGTGGCGCACCAGCACATCGCGCGCCCCGGCAACCAGCGGCTCAACGACGAAACCGTTGAATCGGCCAGCGACGAGCGCAAAGCGGCCCTTCGGCGTGGCGAAATCGCCTTCGATGATCTTCATGGCAAAGTTTCCTCGAGCCCACTGGCCCAGCAACCAGTCATTTTACGGGTTTGCCCGTGATCCCGCTTGCCGGGGCTGCGGGCGCGTCGCGAGGCGGCAGATGTGGGTAGCCGCTGAAACCCAGCTGTACCCTGCCCGCGGACACCTGCAACCGCGCCGGTGCGCCAAACGGCAACGTGAACTTCTCCGGCTCATGCCCCACGGGCATTCCGGTGATGATCGGCACGCGGGTGACGGCGCGAATCTGCGCAAAACTGTCAGCCAGCCCGTAGCCATTGTCATAAGCGCTGGGCCGGCATTGGCTGAAGGTACCCAGCAGCAACGCGCGCTGCCGGCCAAGGATGCCGGACAAATGCAGTTGATACAGCAGACGTTCGACACGGAACGGTGGCTCGCCTACGTCCTCGACATACAGGATGCCGCCGTCGATCGCCGGAAAATACGGCGTGCCGATCAGGCTGCACAACACCGCCAGATTGCCCCCCCACAGTGGGCCGTCGACCGTCAACTCGGAAGCCGCAGACGTGCTCCATCCAACCTGTGTTGCCGGGCTGTGCACGGTATTCCAGAAGTGATCCCACGTGAAGGTGCTGAGCACCTCGGCGCCAAAATCCGCACCCAGCATCGGCCCGCTGAAGGTGCACAGATCAGCGCGCGCGTGCAGCGCCAACTGCACTGCGGTGAAATCGCTGTAACCCACCAGCAAGGTACTGGTGCCGCTCAAGCGTTCACGCAGCGCGGCGTAGTTCAGCCGCTCCAGCAGGCGCGTAGCCCCGTAGCCACCACGTATGGCCAGCACTATATCCGGCAGTTGCGCCGCGTTTGCCAGCGCGTTGAAGTCGGCCGCGCGCTCTGCATCACTGCCGGCGTAGCGCTGCTCGGTGCGATCAAGTACATCCAGTCCGCTCAACTCGCAACCGGCGTCACGCAGGCGCTGCACGCCGCGCGTCATGGCTGCGCGATCGTGCGGGTAACCGGAAGGAGCAATCAGGTGAATGTGCGTTTTGGACATCTGTGTCACCCACCGTTTCCGCAGGAGCGCACCTTGCGCGCGATGCTCCCGGTGCAACCGGCGAGAGCCATTCGCGCACGGCGTGCACTCCTACAAGTTCGATCAAACATATTCGACTACTTCCAGCCCGAAGCCAGCCAGGCCGACAAGTTTGCGCGGTGTACCCAATACGCGCAGGCGACGCACGCCAAGGTCGGCAAGGATCTGCGCACCGAGGCCGAGCTGACGCCACTCTTGTTGCTGCAGGTCTTCCGGCGCCTGAGCGGTGGCCTGGCGATTGAGCCGGGCCAACAACGCATCTGGCGTGTCTTCGCCCGACAACACCAGCAGCACGCCGCGATCCTCGTCGGCAATGCGGTGCAACGCGCTGGTGACAGTCAAACCCAGATCCTCACGCTGGATGTGCAACACATCGGACAAGGTGTTGCGCACATGCACACGCGACAACACCGGAGTGCCGTCATCGATCAGCCCGCGCACCAGGGCAAAATGCAGCGCACGGCGGATGACGTCGCGGTAGGCGACGAGGCGGAACGGACCAAAGTCCGTCTGCACTTCTTCCTCGTATACGCGCTGCACGGTTTTTTCCGTTTCCAGGCGGTACCGGATCAGGTCGGCAATCGAGCCGATCTTCAACCCGTGTTTGGCCGCAAAGACTTCCAGATCGGGGCGGCGTGCCATCGACCCGTCCTCGCGCATCACTTCAATCAGCACGGCCGCCGGCTCCAGCCCGGCCAGCCCAGCCAGGTCGCAACCCGCTTCGGTATGCCCAGCCCGGGTCAATACGCCGCCAGGCTGGGCCGTCAGCGGAAACACATGGCCGGGCTGGTTCAGATCCTGCGGCGTGGCTTCCGGCCGCACCGCAACTTGCACCGTACGTGCGCGATCGTGGGCGGAAATGCCCGTTGTGACCCCGACCGCAGCCTCAATCGAAACCGTGAAGTTGGTGTGCTGCGCCGAGGTGTTTTCGCTGACCATCGGCCGCAAGCCGAGCTGGCGCGTACGTTGCTCGGTCAGCGTGAGACACAGCAGACCGCGCGCTTCGCGCACCATGAAATTGACGTCCTCGGCGCGCACCTTGACGGCGGCCATGATCAGGTCACCCTCGTTCTCGCGCCCCTCGTCATCCAGGATCACGACCATGCGGCCAGCGCGAACGTCTGCGAGAATCTCAGGAATGGTGTTGAATGACATGATGAACTTTGCCCGGTGAAACCAGAGAAAGGTTATCCCGGCGCAAGCCGGAACCCAGTGCCTTGCGGCCGCCGGAGGCATCCGGATGGCCGCACCGCGAGAAGCGCTTACATGAAACCGTGTTGCTTGAGGAATGCCGCGTCCAAAGGTGGCGCCTCACCACGAGACAGCAGGCGTTCGAGGTAGCGCGCGATCACGTCGACCTCGATATTCACCCTATCGCCGACCTGGCGCACATCGAACGTGGTGTGAGCAACGGTGTGTGGGATCAGGTTGACGCCAAAGCGATTCCCGCTCACTTCGTTGACGGTAAGGCTGGTGCCATCGATGCACACCGAACCTTTTGCAGCGATATAGCGTGCCAGCGCCGCCGGCACCTCAATCGTCCAGCGTTGCGAGCGTGCATCGGTGGTGATCGACAGCACTTTGCCCACGCCGTCGACATGCCCGGACACCAGATGGCCGCCCAGACGATCGGCCAGACGCAGCGCCGGCTCCAGATTCACCGGGTCGCCCGCGCCGAGCTCGCCCAGCGTGGTCAGCGACAGTGTTTCGTTGGATACATCGGCGCTGAACTCGTGCGCCTGCAATGCCACGGCGGTCAGGCACACGCCGGACACCGCAATCGACTCGCCAAGTTGTGCGCCGCTGAGGTCGAGTTCCGGCGCCTCCACGTGCAGGCGCACATCCCCGCCACGCGGCTCCAGCCGTACCGCACGACCGACGCTCTGGATGATGCCGGTAAACATCAGCCGCGCCCTGCGGCGATGATGGTGGGGCTGCCCGACTGGATGAATGGCATGCAACGTTTCCCGCACAGACATTGGCGAAAAACGCCTCGGGGCAGGTGACCAAACGCGCACCGCGCACGCCTGATCGTCTTCGCTTTATCCGGACTATGCGGAAACGGTCACCCATTTCCAACCGTCGGCTCCGGATTTGGACCGGATCTGCTGACCCTGCGTTCGCCCCGTTGCCGGATCGAAAGCAGGCGCTCACGGGCTCGTTGTTCGGCGTGGACCGAGGCAACCTACCGCCGGTGGGGAATTTCACCCCGCCCTGAAGACGTCTGAGGTTTGCCGATCGAACCAACTGATCGACTGGCGCAGTTTAGCACCGACGCGGCGCGGGCTTGCGGGCTCGCTCTGTGCCGTCTGGCACCTCGTAAAGCGCGTGCAGCCAAAATCAGGATGGGCGCAACCGCAGCCGCCAATCGGCACCCATCTGGCGCTGTTCGATCACTCGCAACTGCCAGCGCTGCGTCATGTCAGCCAGCGTCGGCAGATGCAGCAGCGGGCGGGCGCTGTCACCGAGCAGTATTGGTGCAACGTACAGCAGCAACTCGTCGACCAGGCCAGCGGCAAACAGCGCGCCGGACAGGGTTGGCCCCGCCTCGACCTGGACTTCGTTACAGCCACGGGCAGCCAGCGCGGCTAGTACCGCAAACAGGTCGAGTACGTTGTCTTTCTCGGGGATGGCCGCCAGCTCGACGTGGGCGAATCGATGGTCATGGCACACGGCATCGGCTGCATGCAGCAGCAAGGTTGCGGGCGTGCCATCGAGGATGTGGCTGGTTGCGGGTGTGCGCAAGTGGCTGTCGAGCACTACGCGCAGCGGCACACAGTCTTCGCCCGAGAAGGAGAGAGAGGTGAGCTCCGCAATGGTTGCATTTACTGCAGGAGCCGCCCCCTCACCCCAACCCTCTCCCCCGGCTGCACCGGGGGAGAGGGAGTTCGCCCCTGTGGCGTCGAGGCGCGTGTGGTGCCCGAGGACTTCTCCGCTGGCTTCGACCGGGAACGGGGAGTTCAAAGGCGGGCGCACGGTAAGGTGCGGATTATCGGCCAACACGGTACCGCTGCCGGTAAGGATCGCCGAGCTGCGGGCGCGCCAGCGCTGCACGTCGGCGCGCGCCGCCTCACCCGTGATCCATTTTGACTCGCCGTTGGCCAACGCGGTACGCCCGTCCAGGCTCATCGCCAGTTTCACCCGCAGCCACGGTCGACCGCGTTCGATGCGGCTGAAAAAGCCCAGATTCAGTTCGCGAGCCGCGTCACGCATCAAACCCATGTCGACCATGATGCCGGCCGCGCGCAACATCTCGACGCCACGACCGGCGACATGTGGATTGGGGTCTTCCGCTGCAGCTACCACGCGCGCCACGCCAGCCTTGATCAAGGCCTCGGCACACGGTGGCGTGCGTCCGTAATGCGCGCACGGCTCCAGCGTCACATAGGCGGTGGCGCCGCGCGCCCGCTCGGCGGCCTCACGCAGTGCAAACACCTCCGCATGCGGCTCACCGGCACGCTGATGGAAACCCGCACCGACGACTTCATCCCCATGCGCGACAGACCACGTTTGGCTAGGCGCAGCGCGTGCGCCATATGCAGGTGATCAATCGCCGAAAATGTCATGCGTCACCGCGCGCTTGTGGGAGCGACTCTTGTGGGAGTGACTTCAGTCGCGATGCTCCTGACTGGAGAAGCAGAACAAGAGCATCGCGACTGAAGTCGCCCCGACAAAAATGCCTCACGGGACTCATGTCATTTGTGCCTGCCGCCACCAAGCAACGGCAGCTGCAACTCATCCAGACCCGGCAGGTCACGCTCGAGTTTCTCGATCTCCTCGCGGAAGGCCTGCATGTCTTCGAACTTGCGATAGACCGAGGCAAAGCGCACATACGCGACCTGATCGAGCTTTTTCAATTCGCGCATGACCAGCTCACCAATCTGGCGTGACGGCACTTCACGCTCGCCGCTGCGGCGCAAGTCGTTGACGATCATGCGCACGGCGCCGTCCACGGCCTCGCTACTCACCGGCCGCTTCTGCAGCGCGCGCTCGAAACTCACCCGCAGCTTGCGCTCGTCAAACGGCTCACGGCGCTCACCGCTCTTGACGATCGTCGGCAATTTCAACTCTGCCATCTCGAACGTGTTGAAGCGCTCGCCGCAGCGTGGGCACTCGCGCCGACGGCGCACGCTGCTCCCATCATCGGTCAAGCGCGAATCGATGACGCGAGTGTCTTCGTGCTGGCAGAACGGACAATGCATGGGTCAGGAATGAGTCGGGACGAAGGAGCAAACCACAGGGTAACGTCCGCCGTACTTACTGCGCATTCCTCTGCGCTCGTTGCACACTCAGCCGTAAACCGGGAACTTGTGACACTGCGCCTTCACCTTGTCGCGTGCGACAGCGGTCACGGCCTCGTCGCCGCCGGCATCCAGCACGTCGCAAATCCAGCCCGCCAGTTCGATCACGTCCGCTTCCATGTAGCCGCGGGTGGTAACCGCCGGTGTACCGATGCGCAGGCCCGAAGTGACGAACGGCGAACGCGGGTCGTTGGGCACGGCGTTCTTGTTGACGGTGATATGCGCGTTGCCCAACATCGCCTCGGCATCTTTGCCGGTGATGTCACGACCGATCAGGTCGAGCAACATCAGGTGATCTTCGGTGCCGCCGGACACCACCTTGTAACCGCGGGCCATGAACGTCTTGGCCATCGCCTTGGCGTTCTTTATCACCTGCATCTGGTAGGTCTTGAACTCCGGCTCCAGTGCCTCCTTGAACGCCACTGCCTTGGCCGCAATCACGTGCATCAACGGGCCGCCTTGCAGGCCGGGGAATACGATCGACTGCAGCTTTTTCTCCAGCGCTGGGTCCAGATCCTTGGCCACGATGAAACCCCCGCGCGGGCCGCGCAGGGTCTTGTGCGTGGTGGAGGTAACCACATGCGCGTGCGGCAGCGGGCTCGGAATACGCACCGACCTTGTCAGCGATGGCGCGAAAGCGTGCCCAGTCCATCACCTGCGAATACGCGCTGAAGCCAGCCACGATCATTTTCGGCTGGTGTTCAACCGCCAGCCGCTCGACTTCGTCGTAATCGACCAGACCCTGCTCGTTGACGCCGTACTGCACGGCATGAAACAGCTTGCCGGAAATGTTTGGCTTGGCGCCATGGGTGAGATGACCGCCATGCGCCAGCGACATGCCAAGAATGGTGTCGCCCGGCTGCAGCAACGCGAAATACACCGCCTGATTGGCTTGCGAGCCGGAGTGCGGCTGCACATTTGCATACGTGGCGCCGAACAACTGCTTGACGCGTTCGATCGCCAGTCGCTCGGCAACGTCGACGTAGTCGCAGCCGCCGTAATAACGATGGCCGGGATAGCCCTCAGCGTACTTGTTGGTGAGCTTGGAGCCTTGCGCCTCCAGCACCCGTGGACTGGCATAGTTCTCCGAGGCGATCAGCTCGACGTGATCTTCCTGGCGCTGACCCTCGTCGGCAATCGCCTTGGCCAATTCATCGTCGTAACCGGCGATCGTGCAGTCCTTGGGAAACATTCTGACCTCTACGGGTGGCATACGGGATGTAACGCGGAAGTGTAACGCCCACCCGGAGTTGCGGCCAGCCAGCATGCGCACGCGCACCGGGCGATGGAGCGGCGGGCAGTGCCCGCCCTACGAAGCTTTACGCGCAACGTCGGGGGGCGCAGTCAGGCAACCCGTTATACTGCCCAGTTTGGCGCTGACCTCAGTCAACGCCGGTTGCCCGGACCGGGCACGCACGTTCTACGGAGTCCTGCATGCAGTACATCTACACCATGAACGGGGTGAGCAAGATCGTCCCGCCCAAGCGCCACATCATCAAGGACATCTCGCTGTCGTTCTTCCCCGGCGCAAAGATCGGCCTGCTCGGCGTAAACGGCGCGGGCAAATCCACCGTGCTCAGGATCATGGCCGGGGTGGATACCGATTTTCAGGGCGAGGCGCGTGCCCAGCCCGGCATCAAGGTCGGCTATCTGGCGCAGGAGCCGCACCTGGATCCTGAAAAGACCGTGCGTGAGGCAGTGGAGGAAGGCGTGTCGGTCATCCTCGACGCGCAAAAGCGCCTGGAAGAGGTGTACGTGGCCTATGCCGAAGAAGGTGCCGACTTCGACAAGCTGGCCGAAGAGCAGCAAAAACTCGAAAATCTGCTGGCCGCCAATGATGCACACGCGCTGGAACGTCAGCTGGAAGTGGCCGCCGACGCCCTGCGCCTGCCGCCGTGGGACGCGAAGATCGGGCCGTTGTCCGGCGGTGAAAAACGCCGCGTCGCACTGTGCCGCCTGCTGCTGTCCAAGCCCGACATGCTGCTGCTCGATGAGCCGACCAACCATCTGGACGCCGAGTCCGTCGACTGGCTGGAAACGTTTCTGCACAACTATCCGGGCACCGTGGTGGCCGTCACGCATGACCGCTACTTTCTCGACAACGCGGCCGAGTGGATTCTCGAACTCGATCGTGGACGCGGCATTCCGTGGAAGGGCAATTACACCGATTGGCTGGAGCAGAAAAGCGCCCGCCTGGCGCATGAGGAAGCCGCGGAAAAGGGCCGCCAAAAGGCGCTGGCGCGCGAATTGGAGTGGGTACGCTCTGCGGCCAAGGGACGCCAATCCAAAGGCAAGGCGCGCATCAACCGCTTCGAGGAGCTGAACTCCGTCGACTATCAGCGGCGCAACGAGACCAACGAGCTGTACATCCCGCCCGGCGAACGGCTGGGTCAGGAAGTGATCGAGTTCAAGAACGTCAGCAAATCGTTTGGCGATCGGTTGCTGATCGACGACCTGTCGTTCAAGGTGCCACCGGGCGCGATCATCGGCGTGATCGGTCCGAACGGCGCGGGCAAGTCCACGCTGTTCAAGATGATCATCGGTCAGGAAACGCCCGACAGCGGTGAAGTGAAACTCGGCCACACGGTACAACTGGCGTACGTCGACCAGTTGCGCAACAGCCTCGACGATTCAAAAAACGTATGGCAGGAAGTTTCCGGTGGCGCCGACATCATCACCATCGGCCGCTACGAGTTGCAGTCGCGGGCCTACATCGGCCGCTTCAACTTCAAGGGTACCGACCAGCAGAAACTGGTAGGGACGCTGTCCGGTGGTGAGCGTGGCCGCTTGCACCTGGCCAAGACCCTGATGCAGGGCGGCAACGTGTTGCTGCTGGACGAACCGTCCAACGACCTGGACGTGGAAACGCTGCGCGCGCTGGAAGACGCGATGCTGGAATTCCCTGGCTGCGTGATGGTGATCAGCCATGATCGCTGGTTCCTCGATCGCGTTGCCACGCATATTCTGGCCTTCGAGGGCGACTCACATGTCGAGTTCTTCCCCGGCAACTACAACGAATATGAAGCAGACAAGAAGCGCCGCCTGGGTGAGGAAGGTGCGCGCCC
>CAJDTO010000017.1_pt1 | contig 17750 bp, 7 predicted proteins | sample 7389821 | NCBI WGS metagenome assembly CAJDTO01 (sample SAMEA7055651, study PRJEB34461) | soil metagenome | biome: terrestrial ecosystem; feature: Peninsula; material: soil | place: Antarctica | collected 2016
GGCCTCGGCGGCGGCAAAGCAGCGCGTGCGCATGGCCGCATACGCCGCCAGCAACGCATCCTTGGTGTAGATCCCCGACTCCAGCGCAATCGTGGCCGAACGCAGCAGCGGGTCGGTCGCTTCCAGCGCGACCAGCTCCTCGATAGTGCGCCATTCGATCTCGAAATCGCTGCCCGCGTGCCCCATCAGGCGCGTCGCCTTCAGATGCAAAAACGTCGGATGGCGCGTGGAGCGACAGTGCTCCACGGCGGCTTGCACTTGCGCATAGCCGCTGGCCAGATCCAGCCCGTCGGCAAAGAAATAATCCAGGTTCGCGCGATGCTGATAGTTGTTTGCGATCCAGCCCGATGGGGTTTTTACCGAAATGCCAATGCCGTTGTCCTCGCACACAAACAGGACGGGCGCAGGCAGCTTCTGATACGCCGTCCAGGCCGCCGCGTTGAACGCGGTTTGCGCGGTGGCGTGGTTGCTCGACGCGTCGCCGAACGAGCAGATGGTGATGCTGTCAGCAGGGATCGGCAGCACATGGCCAATGCGCCGCGCCTGCTCGATCGCCACTGCCGTGCCCAAGGCCTTGGGCAGATGCGAGGCAATCGTCGAGGTCTGCGGCAATACCCACAACGGCTTGCTGCCCCACACCTTGTGCCGACCACCGGATGCGGGATCTTCCTTGCTCGCCGCAAAGCTCAGCGCCGAATCCACGACCGGATCCATGCCCGGCAACTTGCGAAAACGCTCGGCCATGAACGCACCTGAGCGATAGTGCAGAAACGCCGGGTCGGTGTATCGCGCCACGCGCGCCACCATCGCGTTGCCTTCGTGGCCCGAGCTGCCAATCGTGTAGAACACCTTGTCCTGCTTGCGCAACACCCGCGCCATCAAATCCAGATGCCGGCTGATCAATTGCGATTCAAACAGCTCGCGAAAACCGTGTGCATCCAGCGCGCTCCCCGGAACCACAGGCTCATCGTCACGCGGCGCCGGACGTACTTCGCCGTCCCACAACTGCACGAACTCGATGAAATTCTGATCGACGATCTCGGCACGGTTGAAGCCCTTGTGACGAGCATTGATGACAACAGGATTGGACATGGCAATCAGCAACAAGATAATGAGTGAGTTTTGTAGGAGCGCATTCTGTGCGCGATGCTTTTGCAACACCCCGCATCCAATGTGTGCCCTTGCCCCATGTGTGATGGCTGGACGACCCGCGGTAGCACGCCCTGATTAACCACCCCGGCGCGTCGCAAACCAAAAGCCGCCCGCACCGGCGTTACTCAGCCGGCGTAATCAGAACGCGTTGATACCGGTCAATTCGCGGCCGACAACCAGCTCATGCACGGTTTCCGTGCCTTCGTAAGTGATCACCGACTCCATGTTCAATGCATGGCGAATCGCGCTGTGCTCGGTGGTAATGCCGGCGGCGCCGAGAATATCGCGGCACTGCCGGGCAATATCGATCGCCATGCGGCAGTTGTTCCACTTGGCCAGCGACACCTGGGTTGGACGCATCGTACCGGCGTCTTTCATCCGCCCGAGGTGCAGCGACAGCAATTGCGCGGTGGTGATGCGTCGTGCCATGTCCGCCAGCTTGACCTGCACCGATTGATTCGCCGCCAGCGAGCGACCAAACAACTTACGCTCCGCAGTGTAATCCAGCACTTCCTTCAGGCACGCCTGCGCCGCGCCGATCGGTCCCCAGGTGATGCCGTAGCGCGCCTGCGTGAGACAGCCCAGCGGCCCCTTGAGACCTTTCACGTTTGGCAACAGCGCGCTGTCGGGCACGCGCACGTTGTCGAAGAACAGCGCCGAGGTGACCGACGCGCGCAAACTCATCTTCTTGTGGATCTCCTGCGCCTTGAAGCCGGCGGTGTCAGTCGGCACCACAAAACCGCGGATGCCGTCATCGGTCTGCGCCCAGACAATGGCAATGTGCGCCAGGTTGCCGTTGGTGATCCACATCTTTGCGCCATTGATGACCCAGTCGCCGCCATCCTGCCTGGCGTGGGTCTTCATGTTGGCCGGATCGGAGCCACCATGTGGCTCGGTCAGACCAAAGCAGCCGATCACCTCACCGGCCGACATGCGCGGCAGATAGCTCTTTTTCTGCTCCTCGCTGCCGTAGGCAAAGATCGGATACATGCACAGCGAGCTCTGTACCGAAGCGAAGCTGCGCAGGCCGGAATCTCCACGCTCCAGCTCCTGACAGATCAGGCCGTAGCTCACGCCACTCATGCCGGCGCCGCCGTACTCCTCGGGGATCGTCGCGCCGAGCAGACCCAGGCTGGCGATCTCCGGGATCAACTCCTTTGGAAAGCGCGCCTGATCGAAGCAGTCGCCGATGATCGGCAACACTTTCTCGTCGACGAAGCGGCCCACGGTATCTTGCACCATGCGCTCTTCGTCGCTGAGCAGGGAGCGGATGTCGTACAGATCAAGCGGGTCGAGGCGGGCGGGCATGGAAGCTCCAGTGGCAGCGGCTTAAAGACGTTATTGTAGCGCGAGCGCCGCAGTTGTCCGGGTGGGCGTCGCACGGGGAAACTGGCGCAAGCAAGCCCCAAGGCCTGCCGCAACGTCCGCGCTGCGCGTGGTGATACTCAGCCCTGCAGCAGCACCGTAGCACAGGCATCATCGTGACCTTGCGCCTGCTCGCTCAACCGGAAAACCGCATGTCCAAAGGTGTGCTGCTTGGCTTCATGGCATTTGCCGCATTTGCGCTGAGCGATGCATTCGTGAAGTCGCTGCACGGATCGCTGCCAGCCTATGAAGCGGTGTTTTTTGGTGCACTGTTGGGGTTCGTCGCACTGCCCTTCATCCGCCACCGCGATGATCGGTGGCGCGAAGTGGTACTGGCTCAACGCCAGGGTCTGTGGCTGGTGCGCGCCGTCGCTGGCGCCGTGGGCAGCACGGCGGCGGTGATCGCCTTCACCGCGTTGCCCATGGCCGAAGCCTTTGCGCTGATTTTCCTGTTGCCGATCTTCGTGACCATCCTCTCGGTGCTGGTGCTCAAGGAAGCCGTCGGCTGGCGCCGCTGGTCCGCCGTGCTGGTCGGGTTCATCGGCGTGCTGGTAGTGCTGCGGCCGGGCTTTCGCACGCTCGGACCCGGGCATCTGGCGGCGATGATCTGCGCGCTCGCCGGCGCCATCTCGATGATTGCACTGCGTCTGGCCGGCCCGCACGAAAAACGCATCACACTGTATGGTGCCGGCGTCGTCGGCCCGGCGCTGCTCACCGGCGGACTGATGCTCTCGACATTCCGCTGGCCGACGCCTGCACAGTGGTTGCTGTTACTGGGCTACGGCTTGCTCGCCGCGCTGGCTGCCGTGCTGCTGATGCTGGCCACGCGACGCGCGCCGGCAAACCATGTCGCACCAACCCAGTACAGCCAGATGCTGTGGGCGGTGCTGCTGGGCTATGTGCTGTTCCACGATCAGCTGGACTGGCCGATGGCGCTCGGCATCGCGATCATTCTTGGCGCGGGGTTGTTCACGTTTGTGCGCGAGGACAAGGTGACGCGTTGGTGGCGACGCACGCGGGTGGTTTGACGGCACGCATGCGCAACGCCCTGTCGAACGCATCGACTGGCATCGCGTCCAGCGCCGCCGCAGGATCCGGGACAACATGGCCACCCCAAGGCGGCCATGTTTTTTGTCGCACACCGATATCCGCCCAACCTGCGTGGCTGGACGGCACCTCAGACTTACTGACAGGTCGGGTACTTGAACGACGCGATGCGCGTGTTCCAGTTGAACGCGCCAGTGTTCTTCAGGTACTCGGTGGTGTACCAGAACGTGCAGTCATCGACCGGGTCGACGGTCATCGCGCTGTAATCGCCCCAGCGCGACAGATTGCTGCCACTCTGCGAGCCGAGTCCTTCGACGATGCTGTTCTCGGACTGCATCGTGCTCAGCGTGTCACTGACCAAGCGACCGGTGTAGCGGATCGCAGGATGGAGTGCACTGCTGGACACGCTGTAGCCAAGCGCCATGTCGCCCACCTTGTCCATCGCGACTGAACCCATCCAGCGGTAGCTGGTATCCGGCGAGAACGTGGACTGCTGGTAGACCACCGGCGTGGTGCCCGGGCTGCGGACCTCGTACCAGCGCACCCCGGTATAAGGGTTCTTGTGCGTGGTACCGACCTTGACCGAATGACTGACCACCAGCGATTCGTGATCGCCGAAATTGCGATAGGCCAGACGGAGCATCAACCGGTCGGCCAGCGAGTCGAGCTTCTGGCTGACACCTGATTGCGGAATGCAGGTGCCGCCAGCGCAGGCCGCAGCGAACGACGCCACCGGAATGCTGGTCGGACCGTTCAACGTGGTGTTGGCAGTGTTCGCCCAGTCGACGTGGAACTTCCACAGGTTCAGGCTGCTTGAGCCGAAGTTCATCAGGTAGTTCGGCGAGCCGGCCGGCGGCGCGATGGAACCGTCCAGATCGGCCGGCAGCACGCCGCCGTAGCTGCTGGATAGCTGGAAGCACTGCTGCGTGGCGGCAGCACCGCTGAGCATCGCGTTGCGGTCATACGCGCACAGCTTCGCGCCGGCGAAGGTGTTGCCGTTGAACATGTTGAACGTTTCGTAATAGGCATCCGGCCAGACACCCATCTTCGGATAATCCGGGAAAACGCTGCCGTACGGGAACGCATAGCGGTAGTAGGCACCGGTGGCATCGCTGGTCGCCGATACCGCCACGCACTGGTAGTAAGGCGCCGCCGTCACCGCAAACTGGGAGATGATCCAGCGGCCGGCCGCCTTGTCGTAGACCACCGTGGCATCACCGTCGTTGTCGGCCTCGCACGAGCCGCCGAAACCGGACCACAACGTGTTGGTCGCCACCGGACCGTAGCTCACCGCCTTGGTCGACTTGTCGAATACAGCGAAGCCGCTGTTGACGATCTGCACGTATTGGGTCGCACCGACGGCACCATTGGTATCCGGCGGTGCGCTGTGGACGGTGAACGCGCCCTGCGGCCCGCTGAAGCCCTGGCCCACGCCATCGAAGCCGGCACCCAGCGCAGGGGCGAAGGCGCCGCCACCGGCGCCTTGCACGGCGCCGTCGGTCTGGTTGCCCGGGCCGTCGATGAACGGCAGTGGGTGGGCCGGGTGGGCATGCGAGTTCTTGATGAAATCATCCGGTCGCGGCATCACGCCGCGCAACGAATGCAAAGTGTCGTGGTGTATGGCCTGAGTGACGTCGGGACCGGTGATGGTGTCGGTGGCATGCACGCTGCCGCTGGCAGCGAGTCCGATGGCGACACTCAGCGCAAGACTCACGCCGGCTGACTTGGACAATGACATCTGTTTCTCCTCCAGAAAGAGTGTTTGACTTCCCCGAACCGGATACACATACGACGAACCTGGCCCTGTCGCCGCCGGACCGCAATGCGCATACCGGGTAATTCCTCTCCGCACCGCAACACGCCATGTCGCGATTCCCCACAGAAAGAACATGCGCATACTGGGCCCATGAAACTTGCAACAACCTTTCAGTTCGCCGTAAGTCCCTACGATCCGAAAACAGCGGTTGCGTACACCAACAGAGTTACCGAAACGACGGCCTGCATGACAGCAAATCGGCAGGCTGGTGGCCACCGTCATCGCTGCCGCCGGCATTGGCCAGTGCACGCAACATGACAACGCCACGTCGATGAGTTGTCGGAAAACCGCCGGGACAATGCCTGCAGCGGAACGCCGTTCGGCTCGTTGAAGGCAGGGTGACTGTACGGCCAGCGCTTCATGCCCCGGCGCTCACGCCAACGACGAAATCCGCATCTGGCCACTCTGGTACAACCAGCCCTGATCAAACGCCGCGTTGAACTAGGTCAGTCCGCTGCAGTTTGGACAATACTGGCTGGCCACTCAGGCCAGACAAGCCAGCGTGCGATCGCGGTTACGGGATACGGAATTCGGGAGCAAGGCCAGCCATCTCTCGCCGTCCTTTGGTTCGCGGCGCTGAACCAGATGCTGGAAGTACGAATTCGTGTATCCACGTATCATCGATTACTCACCCCATGCGGCACGTGCCCGGTGGCCACATGCTTGCGCGCGGACTCCACGTTTGCCGGGGAATCATCAAAGAAGATATCCGCACCAAACGCATCAAGAAACGGTCCCTTGTCGCGGCCGCCGAGAAACAGTGCCTCGTCAATGCGCACGCCCCAACGACGCAAGGTGAGAATCACGCGCTTGTGCGCAGGCGCCGAGCGCGCGGTGACCAGCGCCGTGCGGATCGGTGAGTGTTCGGCAGGGAACGCGGTTTGCAGGTGATGCAGCGCGGTGAGGAAGCCGCGGAACGGGCCGACAGACAGCGGCTCGGCGGCATGCTCCGTCTCACTGCGGTGGAACGCCTCGAGGCCTTCTTCGCGTGAAACCCGTTCGCCCTCATCGCCAAACAGTACGGCGTCGCCATCGAACGCAATGCGCAACTGTTCACTCGCGCGCGGCGGTGCAGTGCTGGGCAGGATGGTGGCAGCGGCAACTCCGGCGGCCAGCGCGCGACCGACATCTTCGGCGTTGGCCGAAAGAAACAGGTCGGCCTTGAACGGAGCAATGTAGTCGGAGGTTGGCGCGCCACTGGTAAATGCGGCGCGGCTGATCTCCAAGCCATAGTACTGAATCGCATTGAAGATACGCAGGCCAGTGTCCCCGGAGTTGCGCGACAGCAGGATTACTTCGACCGGCGGCACCGCGCCGGCGAGTTTGTTCAAGCCGAGCAGCTTTTGCACCAGCGGAAACGCCACGCCCGGTTTCAAGATGTCGTCCTCGTGGGCGATCTGGAAGTTGCGGTAGGCGTCGAGGCCTTCGCGCTGGAACAGTGCGTGACTGTCAGCCAGATCAAACAACGCGCGCGAAGAAATCGCCACGACAAGGCGATTGTCGCTGGCGGCGCTGGGATCGTGAATGTCGGTTGCTGGCTGGGTCATTGCGTGGGTATCGTGCGGCGAACCATTTGAATTTAGCAAGGGTGGACGGTGGTGGCACGCGCGCCTCTTCTCCGACATTGCCGACGGAGAGGGAGCACAGGCAGCGCTCGCTCCACTCTCCGCTACTCTCCGCTACTCTCCGCAAACTGTTCGTCAAGAATGCGCTGCTCAAGGTTGTGCTCCGGGTCGAACAGCAGACGCAACCCCGCGCCATCTGTCTGATGGATATCCACGCTCTGCACATCGCGCACTTCAAGGAAATCGGCGGTGGCGCTGACCGGACGCTTGTCCGGATCCAGGATGCGCAAACTGACTTGCGTGCGGTGCGGCAGGATGGCGCCGCGCCAGCGCCGCGGGCGAAACGGGCTGATCGGCGTGAGCGCCAGCACATTCGCATCCAGCGGCAGGATCGGACCATGCGCCGACAGGTTGTACGCGGTGGAACCGGCCGGGGTGGAAACCAGAATGCCGTCACACACCAGGCTCGCCAACTTGACCGTGGCATTGAGCTTCACTTCCAGATGTGCCGCCTGATTGCTCTGGCGCAGCAGCGACACCTCGTTGAACGCCAGCGCCACGTGCTCGGCGCCGGACGTATCCACCACACGCATCTCCAGCGGGTGCAGCTCAGCCACGTGCGCGCTCATGATGCGCGCGGCAAGCTCGTCCTGACGGTACTTGTTCATCAAAAAACCGACCCGCCCCAGCTTCATGCCATACACCGGCGTGGCGCGGGCGCGATGCGCGTGCAGCGTGCGCAACATGAAGCCGTCGCCGCCCAACGCCACGATGACCTCGGACGCATCCACTGGCACATCACCGTAACGGTCCACCAGTTTGCGCCGCGCCTGTTGGGCCACGTCGGTATCACTGGCGACAAAGGCAAAACGCATGCGCGGGTCCATCGGCAACAGAGGCCTTGAGATTACACAGCATGCAGGCGCAAGACCATGTGCTCTTGTGCCTGCATGCTGTGTCACCTGTCGAAATCAAATCACTGCAGCCAGACGCAGGGGCCGCGGCGAGCGGCTCCGGCGTCTGTTCGCCGTCTCAGGCGACTGGCACCTGGGCCAATTGGGCCAAACGACGCACCGCAACCGAGGCGATCGGGTAATCCGCATTTTGCGTCAGGATCTCCGCCAGCATGCTGCGCGTGTACTGCAACGTCGCATCATCGCGCTGCAACCACGCCTGCACTGGAGAGAGACCGATGTGTTCGCCGGGTAACGTCAACACCTGCGACGCCAGCGCTCGATGCTGATGGTTGAGCTCATCCAGCAACGAACCGCGTGCTTGCGCATGCCAGTGACCCTCCACCGGCAACGCTTCGATCTGATTGCGCAGCCAGTCCAGATCCAGCACTTCGCCCAGCTCGTAAAACACCCGGGCGACCGTCTCGACCGACTTGCCGGTTTGCTGCGCCACTTCGACCATGTCCAGCGCCGCGCGCAGCACCGGCATGCGCGACAGCCGCAACGCGAGGTCGGACGGCAGCCCCAGACCTGCCCACTTCTGCTCGCTGGAGGTGAAATCAGCCTTGCCAATGGTCGTCAGCACCTCGGGCAACGCATGGCGTAATGCCGACACTCCCGTCTGATAGCGTTCGACGTTCGCGGCAATATCCAGCGAGCCGCCGGGGCGATTGAGCAACCAGCGCGTGAGGTGACGCAACAGCGACCAGATCTGCTTGACCGCATCCATCTGCGTGTCTTCAGCCACTTTGCTGTCCATGGCCTCAATCTGCGCCCACAACTCGCGTGCATCGAGAATTTCGCGCGCCGCGGTGTACGCCTTGGCGATCGCCGCCGGGCGCTGCCCGGTGTCTTCCTGCATGCGCATCATGAAGGTCGCGCCCATGCGGTTGATCGTGGAGTTGGTCACCACGGTCGCGATGATCTCGCGCTTCAGCCGATGGCGCTGCATGTTCGCCGCGTACTTCTCGTGTAGCGGCAGCGGGAAGTAGCGCATCAACTCCTTGGACAGGTACGGATCTTCCGGCACGTCCGAATCGAGCAACTGCTGGAATAGCCGAATCTTGTCGTAGGACAGCAAGATCGCCAGCTCCGGCCGGGTCAGACCCAGGCCGCGACTCTTGCGCTCGGTCAGTTCGGCATCGCTCGGCAGGTTTTCCACCTGACGGTCCAGCGTACCTTCGGCTTCCAGTGTGCGGATAAAATGCGCCATGGAACCCAGACGCGATACCGTCTGATGCTCCATCAAGGTGATGGCCTGGTTCTGGCGGTAGTTGTCCACCAGCACCAGCTCGCCCACCTCATCGCTCATCGCCGCCAGTTGGGTGTTGCGTTCGTCGACACTGATCTCGCCACGACGCACGGCATCGTTCAACAGGATCTTGATGTTCACTTCGTGGTCGGACGTGTCCACGCCGGCGGAGTTGTCGATGAAGTCGGTGTTGAGCAACACGCCGCCCTGTGCCGCCTCGATGCGCCCCTTCTGGGTCATGCCAAGGTTGCCGCCCTCACCGATGATCTTCGCGCGTACCTCGGCACCATTGATGCGCAGACCGTTGTTGGCGCGGTCATGCACATCGGCGTTGGTCTCGCTGCTGGCCTTGATGTAAGTGCCAATGCCACCGTTGAACAACAGATCCACCGGTGCCTTCAACACCGCACTGAGCAGCTCGTTTGGCGCCATGTGCTCCACCCCGGCCGGCAAGCCCAGCACGTCGCGCACTTCCGGCGAAATGGGAATGGATTTCAGACTGCGCGCATACACCCCGCCGCCAGCCGAGATGAGCGATTTGTCGTAGTCATCCCAACTGGAACGAGGCACCTTGAACATCCGCTCGCGTTCGACAAACGTACGCGCCGCATCAGGCTTTGGATCGAGAAACACATGGCGATGGTCGAACGCGGCCACCAGACAGGTGTGCGCGGACTGCAGCATGCCGTTGCCAAATACGTCACCGGACATATCGCCGATGCCAACACAAGTGAAATCCTGGGTCTGGCAATCACGATTGAGCGAACGAAAGTGACGCTTGACCGACTCCCACGCACCACGGGCCGTGATACCCATGCCCTTGTGGTCATAACCGTGCGAGCCACCGGATGCATAGGCGTCGCCGAGCCAGTAGCCGTGCCCTTCGGAAATGGCGTTGGCAATATCGGAGAACTTCGCCGTGCCCTTGTCGGCGGCAACCACAAGGTACGGGTCGTCGTCATCGTGGCGTACCACGTCCAGCGGATGCACGATCTTGCTGTCGACGATGTTGTCGGTCAGATCCAGCATGCCCTGGTTGAGCATCTTGTAGCACGCAATGCCTTCGGCCTGTTGCGCATCACGGTCACCGCCCACCGGCGGCTTCTTGACAAAGAATCCACCTTTGGAACCCACCGGCACGATGACGGTGTTTTTCACCATCTGTGCCTTGACCAGACCCAGCACCTCGGTGCGGAAATCCTCGGGGCGATCGGACCAGCGCAAGCCACCGCGTGCCACCGGGCCGAAGCGCAAGTGGATACCCTCAACGCGCGGCGCGCATACCCAGATTTCGCGGAACGGTACCGGCTTGGGCAAGTCGGGCACCTGGTGCGAATCCAGCTTGTAACTGATATACGGACGCGGCGCGCCATTCCACAGCTGGAAGAAACTGGTGCGCAGCGTGGCGCGGACAACCGCGACGAAGCTGCGCAAGATGCGATCTTCATCAAGGCTGGAAACGTTTTCCAGCAGCGTGCCAATTGCCTGTTCGATCGTGGCCAGCTGCGCATCGCGCGGCTTGGACAATGCCGCGCCCAGATCGGCAATCAGGGTCGGCTGCGCACTCTGCACCTTGGCCGGGATAAGCGCCTGCATCTCGGCAGTCAGTGCTGCGGCAGCGCTCGCGACATCGGCCGCAGCACGTAATTCGCGTTGCGGGTCAAACTTGGCCAGAAACAGCTCCACCAGCAAGCCGGCGACCGCCGGATAGTGGTTGAGCGCGTTTTCCATATAGGCCTGTGAGAACGTCACGCCCACCTGCAACATGTATTTGCAGTAGCCGCGCAACATCGCCACCTGGCGCCAGCTCAGCTTGGCACCGAGCACCAGACGGTTGAAACCGTCGTTCTCCGCGCTGCCACGCCAGACGTGCTCGAACGCATCCTCGAACAAGGCACCCACTTGCTCAACGCTGAACGTGAGATTGCCCACCGGCTGCACTTCGAAATCCTGAATTGACAGTGGTGTCGCCGCGTCGGTGATGTCATACACGTGCTCAGTGAGCACGCGCAGCCCGAGATTTTCCAGCTGCGGCAGCACTTCGGACAGTGCGATGTCGCCGCCGCTGCGGTACACCTTGAAGCGCAACGTCTCCAAATCCCCTGCCGGGTGGTAAAACGACATGCGTAGTGCGTTGTCACCCTCCAGCAACGACAACTGATGAATGTCCTCGGCGGCGACCGCCGCGCTCACATCAGCGACATAGCCTGGTGGCAGCGAGCGCGCATATCGATTGGCCAGCAGCACACCATCGTGATCACCGAGCAGGTGCACCAGCTCGTCGCGGACATCGTCGGACCACGCGCGCACGATAACGTCGACGCCATGCTCCAATGTGCGCAAGTCGTAATTCGGTTGATCGCCAACCTTGGGACGGATCACCAAGGTCACGCGGGCCAGCGTGGCCTCGCCCATCTGTACCGACGAATCAATCTGCTCGGCGTGCAACGCTGCGCCGAGCAACGCCTCAATGCGCTCACGCACCGAAGTGTTGAAACGATCGCGCGGCACAAACACCATGCAACTGAAGAAGCGACCGTAGCGATCACGGCGCACGAACAAACGCGTGCGCGCGCGCTGGCGCAGCTCGAGGATGCCCATCGCGCTGAGGAACAGTTCGTCTTCGCTACTTTGCAATAATTCATCGCGCGGCAACGTCTCCATGACGTGGCCCAGCGCCTTGCCCGAATACGAACCAGGTTTCAGGCCGGACCGGCGCAACACCGCAGCTACCTTGTGCCGCAGCAGGGGCACATCTTGCGGCCGCGCCATGTACGCGTTCGAAGAAAACAGGCCCAGAAAACGCTGCTCGGCGACCGGTTTGCCGGCCGCATCGAATTTCAGCACGCTGACGTAATCCATGTAACCGGCGCGATGCACATTTGAACGGGCATTCGTCTTGGTCAGGATAATCGCATCGGTGGCACCCGACTGCGGCAGGTCAGTCGCGGCAAGCGACTGCAACGAGCGCGGCACCATGCCGCGTGCGCTGTTGCGCAAGATACCCAGCCCGGAAGACGCCACCGCACGCAACACGCGATCACCATCCTCCTGGGCCACTTCATATTCGCGATAGCCCAGGAAGGTGAAATTGTCGGCGGTAAGCCAGCGCAGGAATTCGCTGGCCTCTCCTACCGCAGTGGCGTCCAGCGGCAGCTTGCGCTGTGGCAATTCGGCTGCCACTGCCAGCGCCTTGTCGCGCATCGCCGCCCAGTCCGTCACTGCTGCACGCACATCCTCCAGAGCCGACTCCACCGCTGATTTCAGCGCTGTCTGCCCGTCGTCGGCGACGCGGTCAATCTCGAAATGCATGATCGATTCGAGCTGTCCGGCAGCCGCGTCACTCGCACCAGCGGTCAGCGCCGACAACTCGCCAGACGCAGCCCGCACGACATGCACGACCGGATGGAGCACCGCGTGGATGCGCAGCTCATGCGCCACGATCATGCTCACCGTGTCCACCAGAAAAGGCATGTCATCAGTGACGATCTGCAGCATGCTGCGGCCGCCATGCGCTTCCTTGGGATTGAGCACACGAACCAGTGCTTGCGCGCCCTGACGGCGCTGCATGAAGTCCAGCAGACTGGAAATCACTACAGCCCATTGTGCCGGAGTGTGCAAACCGGCATCGCTATCGGCGATGTGAGCGAAAAACGCCTCGCAAAGAACCTGCGCCTCGCCCAGACGTTGGGGCGACAAACCGATTTTTTTCAGCTCGGCAAAGACGACAGATGAGGAGGAAAGGTCATTCGCGGCAGAAGTGGGATTCATGGCATCTACTGATTGGTGGAAACAGCTCGAGGAAGGCCTGAAAAATCCCTCCAAGGATACGCTGAGCGGTCTTTTTTTGCCACTGACACAAGGGCTGCAGACGGCTTCGCCTAGGCCGCCAACCGGCGCTCTGAGCGGCGCGTTGGAGCTGGCATCTGCTTGGTGCAAAGGTTGTGTTTCACACCCGGTGGCACCGGCAAAAAGCCATGCCCGCCCCCACCCGGCAACCACGGCACCGGCTCCTTTGAACAGGTCACGGCTGACGCAAACTCATCGTGCATCGGACACGGGCGAGCCGTGCACAGTCGACCAGCAACGCGCATAGTTCCCGCTCGACAGAAAGCACACAGGCCGGGCCGCCCGCACTTCTGGAGCACAACAGCTTCGTGCGCACCAGTGCACAAAGAAGTGGATTCAGCGTACCGATAAATTATAAACTGCTCGGTATAGCCTCGTCCCCGCGATGGTTGCGCTGGTACCCGCATTGGCTGACAACTCACGGCCACTTGTTGCACCCGATTTGACTGCTCGTCGAAGGCTTTCGCGACTGGCAAGTCAGCGTTTTGCCGCGTGGTGTACACAAGGTATCGCACAACTGCGCCACTGCCTCGTTCTGGAGTTGTCATGAAGCCCTCGCTATTGCGCACACCAACCTTGTGCCTTGTGTTGCTGATGCTCTGCGCCTGTGGCAAAGACATGCAACCGGCACCCGCGCAAGCACCGCCACCAGAAGTTGGCGTGCTGCCGGTGCAGCCGCAAAACTCGCCACTGACGCAAGACCTGGTGGGCCGCCTGTCGCCCTACCGCAGCGCCGACGTGCGTGCGCGCGTGTCTGGCGTGGTACTCAAGCGCACGTATACCGAAGGCACGGACGTCAAACAAGGCGAGTTGTTGTTCCAGATCGATCCGGCGCCGCTGAAGGCGGTATTGGGCGCGAGCCAGGGAGTACTGGCGCAAGCCCAGGCAACCTATACGAACAACAAGATCACGGCGCAACGCGTTGCCGATCTTGCGCCAAAGGGCTATGTCTCCAAGGCGGACCTGGACAATGCACAGGCCGCCGAGCGTAGTTCCGCCGCTGCGGTGCAGGCGGCGCGTGCGAACGTGCAGACCGCACGCATCAATCTGAGCTATGCCAGCGTGACCGCTCCCATCAGCGGTCGTGCTGGCCAGCAGCAAGTGACGGAAGGGGCACTGGTTGGCAGCGGCGAAGCAACCTTGCTGACCACGATTGAGCAGATCGATCCGGTGTACGTCAACTTCACCATGAGCGTCGTGCAGATGGAACAAATGCGCAGCGCGCAAAGCACCGGCAACGTCACCTTGGCCGCGCCCAATACCGCCAGCGTCCGCGTGATCCTGCCCGACGGCAGCACGTACGCACAGCCGGGCGTACTCAACTTCTCGGCCACATCGGTCAACCCGGCAACCGGTTCTGTCAATCTGCGCGCCACGGTGCCGAATCCGCAACACAGCCTGCTGCCGGGCATGTATGTCACGCTGGAAGCTGATCTGGGCGAGCAGCACAAGGTGTTCCTGATCCCGCAGCAGGCGTTGCAGCGCGATACCGTCGGCGCTTACGTGATGACCGTGGGCAGCGACAACAAGGTGGTGCGCAAGGACGTCACCACCAGCGACATGCGTGGCGGCAACTGGGTCGTCAACCAAGGCCTCAGCGCGGGCGACCGGATCGTGGTGTCCGGCGTCCAGAACGTCAAAGCTGGTTCGGCCGTCAAACCCACGTTGTGGCATCCCGCCAGTGCAACCTCCACTGCGAACGCTCCGGGCGCCGCCCCGAGCGGCAAGTAACGGAGCACACGCATGCCAACTTTCTTCATTGATCGCCCGGTCTTCGCCTGGGTGATAGCCATCCTGATTTCGCTGGGTGGCGTGCTGGCGATACTGAACATGGGCGTGGAGTCGTACCCGTCGATCGCGCCGCCATCGGTCACCGTGCATGCGACCTACCCCGGCGCCAGCGCTGACACCACAGAAAAGACCGTCACCCAGGTGATCGAGCAGCAGCTCACTGGCATCGACCATCTGCTGTATTTCAATTCGTCATCCAGCTCCAGCGGTCGTTCCAGCATCACGCTGACTTTCGAGAGCGGCACCGACGCCGACATTGCGCAGGTACAGGTGCAAAACAAGGTGGCCCTGGCTACGCCGCGCTTGCCCTCGGAAGTGGCCCAGCAAGGTGTGGTGGTGGCCAAGGCCAACGCCGGCTTTCTGATGGTGCTGGCGCTGAAGTCGGACAACCCGAGCATCGACCGCAATCGTCTCAACGACATCGTCGGCTCCAGTGTGCTGGACCAGATTTCGCGCGTCCCCGGCGTGGGCAGCACGCAGCAGTTTGGTTCCGAATACGCCATGCGGATCTGGCTGAACCCGGACAAGCTGCAGGGCTACGGCCTTTCGGCAACGCAAGTGCTGGCCGCGATCCGGGCGCAAAACGTGCAGTTCGCCGCCGGTTCACTGGGCGCGGACCCCGCAGTTCCCTCCCAAGGCTTCACCGCCACTGTGTCTACCGAAGGCCGCTTCACCACACCCGAGCAATTCGCCGGCATCATCCTGCGCGCCAACGCCGACGGCACCACCGTGACTCTGGGCGAGGTCGCGCGGATTGGTTTCGGCCCGAACAGCTACGGGTTCGATACCCAATTCGACGGCAAGCCGATCGGTGCGTTCGCCATCCAGTTGCTGCCCGGCGCAAACGCGCTGGACGTGTCCACCGCGGTACGCGCCAAGATGGCCGAGCTCGCACCAAGTTTCCCGCAAGGCGTGAGCTGGTTCAGCCCCTACGACAGCACCACTTTCGTCACCATCTCGATCAACGAAGTCGTGCACACGCTGATCGAGGCGATCATCCTGGTGTTTCTGGTGATGCTGCTGTTCCTGCAGAACATCCGCGCCACCATCATCCCCACATTGGTGATTCCAGTCGCCCTGCTGGGCACGTTCCTGGGCATGCTCGTGCTTGGCTTTACCATCAACCAGCTCACCTTGTTCGGCATGGTGCTGGCGATTGGCATCGTGGTGGATGACGCGATCGTGGTGATCGAGAACGTCGAACGCATCATGACCGAGGAAGGCTTGTCGCCGCGCGATGCCACACGCAAGGCGATGGGACAGATCACCGGCGCCGTGGTGGCGATCACCGTGGTGCTGGCAGCGGTATTCGTACCCTCGGCGCTGCAGCCGGGAGCCTCCGGCATTATCTACAAGCAGTTTGCCCTGACCATCGCCATGTCGATGGGTTTCTCCGCATTCCTGGCGTTGTCGTTCACCCCGGCGCTGTGTGCGAGCTTCCTGAAACCGGTGCACGAAGAAAAAAAGAATGTCGTCTTCCGCAAGTTCAACACGGCTTTCGAAAAAGTCACGCATACCTATACCGGACACGTCGGTGGTGCGATCCGGCATGCGCCACGCTGGATGGTGGCGTTTGTGTTGGTCTCGATCCTTGCCGGCTTCCTGTTTACCCGCCTGCCCGGCAGTTTCCTGCCCGAAGAAGACCAAGGCTACGCGCTGGCGGTGATTCAGTTGCCACCTGGCGCCAGCAAACAGCGCACGACGGATGTCATGACCCAGATGCGTCAGATTCTGGCCAAAGACGCAGCCGTGGAAGGGGTGATGCAGATCACCGGCTTCAGCTTCATCGGCAACGGCGAAAACGCGGGCATGGCGTTCATCAAGCTCAAGGATTGGGCCAAGCGCGACGTGGATGCCGCGCACTTCATCCAGCGCGCGAACGGCCAGATGCAGCAAATCAACGATGCGCGCATCTTTTTGGCGAACATCCCCACGGTGCAGGGTCTGGGCCAGTTCGGCGGCTTTGACATGTATTTGCAAGATCGCAGCGGCCAGGGACGCGACGCGCTCACCGCAGCGCGCAACACCTTGCTCGGCAAGGCCGCGCAAAACCCGCTGCTGACCGGCGTGCGCCCGAATGCGCTGGAAGATGCGCCACAATTGCATCTGGATGTCGATCGCACCCGGGCGCAATCGATGGGCCTGTCGGTGGGCGACATTTACAACGCGATCGGACTGATGCTGGCGCCGATTTACGTCAACGATTTCACTTTTGAAGGCCGCATCAAGCGCGTCATCATGCAGGCCGACGCGCGCTACCGCATGGGTCCACAAGCGCTGCACCATATCTTTACGCCCAGCGCCACCTCGACCGCAGCCGGCGGCGGCGCGGCGATGATTCCGTTGTCCAATGTCGTGCATGCGACCTGGGATGTGTCGTCGCCATCACTCACCCGCTACAACGGCTATTCGGCAGTTGAGATCGTGGGTTCGCCCGCGCCCGGACACTCCTCCGGCGAAGCCATGAATGCGATGCAGAAAATCGTCAACGACGATCTGCCGCAAGGCTTCGGTTTCGACTGGACCGGCCAGTCGTACCAGGAAATCCTTTCCGGCAATGCCGCCACGCTGCTGATGGTGCTGTCATTGGTCATCGTGTTTCTGGCATTGGCCGCGCTATATGAAAGCTGGTCGATCCCGGTATCGGTATTGCTGGTGGTGCCGTTGGGCCTGCTTGGCGTAGTGGTATTCACTCTGCTGCGAGGTCTGCCCAACGACATCTACTTCAAGATCGGATTGATTACCGTCATTGGTCTGGCGGCAAAGAACGCAATCCTGATTGTGGAGTTCGCGGTGGCCGAACAACAGGCCGGGCGAACCTTGCGCGAGGCCACGGTTGACGCGGCCAAACTGCGTTTGCGACCGATTCTGATGACCTCACTGGCGTTCATCCTCGGGGTATTTCCGCTGTTCATCTCCAGCGGCGCGGGCGCGAACGCCCGGCACGCCATTGGTACCGG
>CAJDTO010000038.1_pt2 | contig 17508 bp, 12 predicted proteins | sample 7389821 | NCBI WGS metagenome assembly CAJDTO01 (sample SAMEA7055651, study PRJEB34461) | soil metagenome | biome: terrestrial ecosystem; feature: Peninsula; material: soil | place: Antarctica | collected 2016
CATGATGTGGACGGCTTCAACCGCTGGGATGCCGGGCAACAACTGGCCGGGCGCGCGTACGAGGATTTGCGCGACGGCCGCAGCACGCAAGCATTGCAGGCATGGTGCACCGCGCTCGGGCAGTTGTTCGTCGGCAGCAACACGCTGGACGACGCGCTACTGGCCGAGCTGCTGACGCCGCCGTCGGAGGTCGAGCTGGCCGAACGTGAGACACAAGTCGACCCGCAGCGCATCCACGAGCTGCGCCAGAAGTTGCTGCAGCAACTGGCCACCCACCTCAACGCCGCCGCGCTGGAACAGCGTTACCAGCAACTGGCTGCCGGCTCGGGCAGCGCGCTGGATTCGCCCAGTCAAGGCCAACGCCGCCTCAAGCGACGCGTGCTGGAGCTGCTGGCTCTGGTGGATTCGCCGCGCGCGCAGGCACTCGCCGCCACGCAGTTTGCTGGCGCACCGGGGATGACCGATCGCCTTGCCGCATTGACCGTACTCGCCCGCAGCGACTTCAACGCCAGCGCGCCGATGCTGGCGCAGTTTCGTGCACGCCACGAACATGACCCGCTGGCGCTGGACAAATGGTTTGCGCTGCAAGCGCAGTTACCCGGCGACGCGACGCTCCCACGCGTGCTGATGTTGGAGCAAGACCCGGCGTTCAGTTGGACAAATCCGAACCGCGTGAATGCATTGCTTGGCACGTTTGTGCGCAACAATCCCAGCGGTTTCCATCGCGCCGATGGCGCCGGTTACCGCTTGCTGAGCGCACGACTGGCGTCGCTGGATCCCATCAATCCACAGCTTGCCGCACGCCTGGCTACGGCATTCAACCGGTGGCATCGACTGGAGCCGCAACGACGCAGCGCAGCGCAGGCGGCGATCAGTAGGGATGGCGCCCGCCGTGAGTGCCCGGTCAAGCTTTCCCGGCTGTGACGCTCAAGCCGCCAGATGTTCCAGCTCTGCGCGCAAGCGGGTCAAACGTGACTCGAGTATGGGTTTCAGCGCGCCGCGCGCGTGCGCCGCGCCTGTGTCGAGGCGCTCCATGGCCATTTCGACTTTGCCCAATTCCACCAACAGATCGTGGCGCGGATAAAACGTCTCCAGATTCAATTCCACGCCGATCCCCGCGTTTTGTTTGGCCACCAGAGCGATGCAACGGCCATGCCAGCATGCCGGCCGTCACCGACTGCGTCACAATGGCGACGCGCGGCTGACGCAGCACGTCATCTGCTGCCCCGCGCCGACACAACTCGTGCGCAGTCACCTTGTATTCACGCACGTGCACGGACAATCGAGCCGCTGCTGATCGGCAGTGGTGTACCTCCGCCGCGCCTGCGGACAACTTCGGCTTCTGGCGCTCGGCAATACGGTCATCCTGGATTCCCCCTGTTCTAAGAGACCGCCGAGCGCCAGATCTACGCAAGACAAAACCCCGCAGCTCGCGCTGCGGGGTTTTGTCTTTTCGGCCCCGCGTGCCAGGCACACGAGGCGGCGGCACCCGAAGGTGCCGCCGTGCTTCCTTTCCCGGTACGCGAGCGGACCCCTGTGTCCGACCTCAACGCGCATCATGCGCAGGATCTGCCCGGAAAAGTGCACGGAAAATGATGCACGTTGCGTGCCATCCGTGCGCGGGCCACACCAAAAGTGACCTGGCGCGTCCTTTCCACTGATCATTCCCGCCCGGCGATGGCGTTACCATGAGCGCCCTGCCATCTTCACGTCGCGACATCAAGGCTCATTCATGCTGCATCCAACCTCGTACGACGTCATCGTGATCGGTGGCGGCCACGCTGGCACCGAGGCCGCGCTGGCCGCTGCCCGCTGCGGTGCACGCACGCTGCTGCTGACGCACAACGTGGAAACAGTCGGGCAGATGAGCTGCAACCCGGCGATTGGCGGCATCGGCAAGGGCCATCTGGTCAAGGAGATCGACGCGCTGGGTGGTGCCATGGCGCACGCCGCCGACCTGGGCGGCATTCAATGGCGCACGCTGAATCTGTCCAAGGGACCAGCGGTACGCGCCACGCGGTGTCAGGCGGACCGCGGTCTGTACAAAGCGGCGATCCGGCACATGGTGGAAACCCAGCCGAACCTGCAAATGTTTCAGCAGGCAGTGGATGATCTGATCATCGAAGGTGGCCGCGTCACCGGCGTGATGACGCAGATGGGCCTGAGCTTCCACGCACGTGCGGTGGTGCTGACCGTCGGCACGTTCCTCGCCGGCAAGATCCATATTGGCCAGGCGCACTACGCCGGTGGCCGCGCCGGCGATCCGCCCGCCACCACGCTGGCCGCCAAACTGCGTGCGTTGCCCATCGCGGCAAACCGCCTGAAGACCGGCACGCCACCGCGCATTGACCGGCGCAGCATCGACTTCAACGGTCTGGAAGAACAACTCGGCGATAGTCCCGCGCCGGTGTTTTCCTACCTTGGCAGCGCACAGGAGCATCCGCGCCAGACCAGCTGCTGGATCACCCACACCAACGAGCGCACGCACGCCATCATCCGCGGCGGGCTGGATCGCTCACCGCTGTACACCGGCCTGATTGAAGGCGTCGGCCCACGCTACTGCCCGTCGATCGAAGACAAGGTGGTGCGCTTTGCCGAGCGCGGCAGTCACCAGGTTTTCATCGAGCCGGAAGGCCTGGACACATTCGAGATTTACCCCAACGGCATCTCCACCTCGCTGCCATTTGATGTGCAACTGGCTCTGGTGCAATCGATCAAGGGTTTCGAGCACGCGCATATCACGCGCCCCGGCTATGCCATCGAGTACGACTACTTTGATCCGCGCGGCCTGAATCCGTGGCTGGAAACCAAGGCCATCCCCGGTTTGTACTTCGCCGGACAGATCAACGGCACCACCGGTTACGAGGAGGCGGCGGCACAAGGCCTGGTCGCCGGCCTGAACGCGGCGCGTGCGGTACACGGACAAGCGCCGTGGTACCCACGCCGCGATGAGGCGTATATCGGCGTGCTGATCGACGACCTGACCACCAACGGCACGCTCGAGCCGTATCGCATGTTCACCTCGCGCGCCGAGTACCGGCTGCACCTGCGCGAGGACAACGCGGACTTGCGCCTGAGCGAAACCGGCTACCAGTTGGGCGTGGTACCGCAGGCGCGCTACGACGCGATGCGCGCCAAGCGCGACGCCGTCGATCAGGAGCTGCAACGTTTGCGCGCGCTCTGGGCCACCCCGGGCAACGCACTGGGCGCATCCGTTGCGCGTGACCTTGGCATCACCGTGACCCATGAGACGAGCGCGGCCGACCTGCTGCGCCGACCGGAACTTGGCTATGCGGCACTCACCGGCGTGAACGGCTTCGGCCCGGCGGTGACGCAGGCGGCCGTGGCGGCGCAAGTCGAGGTGCAGATCAAGTATGCCGGCTATCTGCAGCGCCAGCGCGAGCAAATCGAGCGCCAGCAGCGCCACGAGCACACGGCCATCCCGACCGACTTCAACTACGACATGGTGCGTGGGCTCTCAGCGGAAGTGCTGCTGAAACTCAAACGCACGCTACCTGCCACGCTTGGCCAGGCGGCCCGCATCAGCGGTGTCACACCGGCCGCCATTTCGTTGCTGTTGGTGCATCTGCAACGCCGCCCCAGGCGCGTGGCATCATGGCGTATCGACCAACCCCACTCCACGATCAGGGAGACACCCGATGGAAATCTGGATCGGCCGCGACGGCGAACGACATGGTCCCTACCAGGAAGAGGACGTCCGTGAGTGGTTGCATAGCGGCAAGATGAGCGGGGCCGATCTGGGCTGGTACGAAGGTCTGGCCGACTGGCAACCGCTGTCTGTACTGCTTCCCGACGCCGTAGCCGGTGCTGCACCAACGGGCGCAAGCGCCACGCCACCTGCCTTGAATGCACTGCCGCAAACCACCACGGCAGCGCTTGAGGATTACGCCGGTTTCTGGAAGCGCCTCGCCGCTTACGTCATCGACTACATCGTGCTGCTCATCCCGGGCAAGCTGATCGGCTCGATGCTCGGCGCCGCCGCCGCCACCGCAGCGATGGAAGAAGCACAAAAAAATGCCGCCGGCGACCCGCAGCTGATCTTTGCTGCCCTCGAGATATACCTGCATACGATGTGGCCTGCGTTGTTGCTGTCGACCATTTTCGTCTGGTTGTACTTTGCGCTGCTGGAAAGCTCCGTATGGCAAGCCACCGTCGGCAAGTTGGTCCTGGGTATCCGCGTTACCAACCTGCGCGGCGAACGCATCGGCCTGCCGCAGGCCTTGGTGCGTTATCTGGCCAAATACCTCAGTCTGATCATCGTCGGCATCGGTTTCCTGATGGTCGCCTGGACCGGACGCAAGCAGGGCTTGCACGACATGCTGGTCGGCACGCTGGTACTCAACGGCCGTGCCAGCCAGTTCAACGGTGCCCCGGGCAGTAACCCGCAACAGTCGGATGGCAGTTCGTTCAGTGCCTGATCGCCGGTCGGACCGATTCCGGGTCCTGTCGATCCCGAGCGGGCGCAGGTGCAGCAACGGAAGTCGGCATCTTGTTGGCAACCGCTCAGGCGATCGCCTGGTACACCGCGCGTGGTTCAGTGCACCGTGAAGCGTGGTATCGCACACAAGCCCCTGGTGTATCGGCTAGGAGCGTTGCGGCGAAACTGCTCCTGCAACTTGCGCTCGGCCCCACGCGACGCCCACCAGTCCTCACGCGAGTACGTCGCGCGCGCACCGCGCAAGTCACTCTCGATCCGCCGCAGGCGACGGAAATCGATGTACTCGCGCACATCATCGCCGATGCGCGACCAGATCACATCGAGCAGGAGTGCGTCATCGAGATGACCCAGCGTTGGCACGCTCACCGGAATCACATGCTCGGGATTGTCGTAATAAGCAAGCAAGTGCCGCACCAACGTGGCTGGTTCCGGCGGCAGTTCCCAACTCGACTCGGCACGCAGGGCACGCAGCGCGGCGATGACACGCATGCGTACCTTGACGCACGGCGCCCAGCGCTGAGGCGCATAGCGACCTACCAGCCAGCGCGCATCGCACGCCAGCTGATCGGCGCTCAGTTCATTCAGCTCCAAGGGGGTCTGAACCAGCTCTTCCGCGACGTGCACAAACGTGAAAAATGCCGAGCCGCGCAGATCGATGGAACCGGCGTAATGGCGACGTTCCGGGACCCTGCCTGTATATGCAGGCTTCGGCGGCAGCGGGTAGGTGGCAAGTTCGGCAAACATGGTGATTTCCTCGCTTGACTATGATCGTTTGACCACGACCGCGAGACCTCCGGACAGATAGTGCAGCACCCAGTAAATGGGTCGAAATGACCGGCCCGGTGGCGCTGGTACCATCAACTCCAGTGCGCCCGAAACTTACATCCAGGTGGCTAACGCGTTTCTGACTGCGTCCCTCATTCGGCGCTCGCGTCCGTTAGTTGATCATGGGCTCGGGCTTCGGGTAAGGCATGATGGTTTCGTGGGGAACACCGACGCAAATTCCGTGGATTCAAAACACATTTGATGGGCGAATGCACATGGCGACCCAGACTGAAACCGGCAAGTGACCAGACCCTCGGCGAACTGCCATGAGCTGCGCACAATCATCGCCGTTGCCAGCCTCAAGCTGCGCTGCGCGCAGCAAACTCGGCACCCGAGTGCAGAGCGCGAACAGGCATGTCATAAACGCGGTCGGAGCGCCGGATGCGCAGCCAGCCATCGACTGGTCCATCCACACGGATGTGAGCCGACATCGATGCACCGCGGAGCGCATACTTAAGCCACACGGGCAACACAACCGGTCATTCGCATGGACACCTCACCGCCGGCGGTCAGATGGTCGCATTGCTGGATATACCGCTGCGAGGACATTGTCCTCGAGCCGCTCGCGCACCGGCTGGAGCGTGGTGGGCGGTCCATCTTGCTGGAACCCAAGGCGTACGCGGTGCTGACCATGATGATGGAGCACCCCGATGTGCTCATCGAGAAGGACATGCTGCTGGATGCCGTATGGGGTCACCGCAATGTCACCCCTGGCGTTCTCAGCCGGGTGATCTCGCAACTGCGACGCGCGCTGCATGACTCCGCCGCGCACCCCCACCTGATCGCGACGGTTTATTGCCTGGGTTACCGCTTCATCGGCGAGGTACGACGTGAAGTGGCGCCACCCGGCCCGCTCACCGACACCACTGTCACCACGACTGTCGAACGGCGTCAGACAATGGAGCGGCGCAGCGCATCCGCTCGCCGCGTCAATCCACCAGAGCGCAAGCCCTGAGCCTGCCGCAGCGGCCCAGCCGCAAAGCTCATCCAAAATGGGTTGCCGGTTGCGCCGTGGACGGTCCCGACCGAAACACAAAACTGACATTTATCACCAGGCAGGGCTTTTGGCAGTGCTCCTCCGCCTGGTGGGCGCACGGACAGCCGCGCCCCACGGTTGGGTGCAACGGGCTTGCTATCATCAGCGGTCGCTCGACTCGCGATGACAGCAAGGAATCTACCGCCCCATGCTCAGTATTGAACAACGTATTGCCAACGACATTGTCGCCAAGCCCGAACAGGTGCGTGCGGCAGTGGAACTGCTCGACGGCGGCGCGACCGTGCCGTTCATCGCGCGCTATCGCAAGGAAGTGACCGGCGCGCTGGACGACACCCAATTGCGCACACTGGAAGAGCGCTTGCACTATCTGCGCGAGCTGGAAGACCGGCGTGCAACGATCCTCGCCAGTGTCGCGGAGCAAGGCAAGCTGAGCGATGCGCTGAAAGCTGACTTGTTCGCCGCTGACACCAAAGCCCGGCTGGAAGATTTGTATCTGCCATACAAGCCGCGACGCCGCACCAAGGCGCAGATCGCGCGCGAAGCTGGCCTGGAACCGCTGGCGTTGAGCCTGCGCGAAGATCCGACACAGACCCCGGAAGTTGCGGCTGCAGCCTTTGTCGACGTGGATAACGGCGTGGCTGACGTGCGCGCTGCACTCGACGGCGCCCGCGCCATCTTGATGGAGACCATCACCGAAGACGCCGCACTGGTCGGCGAGTTGCGCGACTGGATGTGGGCCAAAGGCCAGATCCGCGCCAAGCTGGTCGCCGGCAAGGAATCCGCCGGCGCGAAGTTTCGGGATTACTTCGACCACATGGAACCGATCAGCAAGATCCCGTCGCACCGTCTGCTCGCTCTGATGCGCGCACGCAACGAGGGCGTCCTGGAGCTGGAGTTGACCCCGGCAGTCGACGCCGAGCAAGGTCACGCGGAGGCTGAAGGCCGCGTGGCCGCACACGCCGCTATCCACAACCGGGGTCGCGCCGCCGACGCGTGGCTGCGGGAAACCGTGCGCATGGCGTGGCGCGTCAAGCTGCATCTGCACCTCACCCTGGATCTGTTCGGCCGGGTGCGTGAAGGCGCCGAGGACGAGGCGATCCGCGTATTTGGCGACAACCTGAAGGACCTGCTGCTGGCGGCGCCAGCCGGCGCCCGGACGGTCATGGGCCTGGACCCGGGGATTCGCACCGGGGTCAAGGTGGCGGTGGTCGACGCCACCGGCAAGCTGCTGGCCACCGACGTCATCTACCCGCACGAACCGCGCAAACAATGGGACGCGTCCCTCGCGCAACTGGCCAAGCTGTGTCGACAACATGGCGTGAATCTGCTCGCGATTGGCAACGGCACGGCTTCGCGCGAGACCGACAAGCTCGCTGCTGAGCTGATCAAGCAGCACGGCGACTTGAAGCTGGGAAAGGTGGTGGTCAGTGAAGCCGGCGCGTCGATTTATTCGGCGTCCGCCTTGGCGGCAAAGGAATTCCCGCAACTGGATGTGACGTTGCGCGGCGCCGTGTCGATCGCCCGCCGCCTGCAGGACCCACTGGCCGAGCTGGTGAAAATTGAACCCAAAGCGATCGGCGTCGGCCAGTACCAGCACGACGTCAACCAGATCAAGCTCGCCCATGCGCTGGATGCGCGCGTCGAGGATTGCGTCAACGCCGTTGGGGTCGACGTCAATACCGCATCGACCGCGCTGCTGGCACGCGTAGCCGGCCTCAGCGCCAGCGTCGCCGAGAATGTGGTGAAGTATCGCGACGACAACGGCCCCTTTGCCAACCGCAAGGCATTGCTCAAAGTGCCACGACTCGGCGACAAGGCGTTTGAGCAGTGCGCTGGATTCCTGCGCGTATCCAACGGCGACAATCCGCTGGATGCCAGCGCGGTCCATCCGGAAGCGTACCCAGTGGTCGAGCACATCCTCGCGCAGTGTGGTCGTGCCGTGACCAGTCTCATCGGCGACACGGCATTCCTGCGCGCCCTGCAGCCGGAGCAATTCACCGACGCGAAGTTTGGCGTCCCGACGGTGCGCGACATCCTGCAAGAACTGGAGAAGCCCGGGCGCGATCCACGCCCCGAGTTTGTCGCCGTCGCGTTTGCCGACGGCGTGGACGCCATGAAGGACCTCAAGCCGGGCATGGTGCTGGAAGGTCGCGTTACCAACGTTGCCGCATTTGGCGCGTTTGTGGACATTGGTGTGCATCAGGATGGTCTGGTGCATGTTTCTGCGTTGGCGCACAGCTTTGTGAAAGACCCGCACGATGCGGTGCAGACCGGCAGCATCGTCAAGGTCAAAGTGATGGAAGTTGACTTGCTACGTCAGCGCATTGCGTTGAGCATGCGGCTGGATGACGAACCGGGTCAGCCGCGCGCAAACCACTCCGCGCAGGTGCCAGCGACACGCGCACGACGAAGCGACGGACGCGACAAACGGCCGAAATCGGCGGCCTTGGCAAAACCCACATCCAGCCCGATCAACAGCGCATTTGCCGACGCCATGGCGCGCGCTGGCAAGCGCTGAGCGCTGCTTGCGGACACGCGCTGCAACGCAGCATGCGCTTCCGTATGGACTGCACTAACGTAACCCGCAATTAACAAGGCAACCCCACCCAGGAGTTCATCCATGCTTCGCATCCGCCACCTCGCCGGCGCCATCGCGGCCACGCTGTTGTACAGCGCAGCCGCCGCAGCAACCAACTTCAGTCAGGTCATCGTGTTCGGCGACAGCCTGAGCGACAACGGCAACATTTCGCTGGCCACGGCGCCGGGTATCCAGCCGCCGCTGCGCTTCACCACCAACCCGGGGACGGTCGGCATCGAGAACGTCGCCGACACGCTGGGCTTCAGCCTCACGCCGTCGTTGCTGGGCGGGTCGGATTACGCTTGGGGTGGCGCCGGCGTACTGACCAATTCGCCAGGTACGCCGGGTGCGGTACCGACCATCACCGCACAGGTTGGCGCCTATCTGGCCGCCGGCACTGTTGACCGCAACGCCTTGTATTCGATCTGGGGCGGCGCGAACGATATCTTCTACGCTGCCACGTCAGCCGGCGCCGCCGCTACCGCGCAGCAGTTGATTGCGCAAAATGTGGCTGCGCAGATCGCCCAGTTGCAAGCTGGGGGGCTCCCGCAGTCGCAGATCGACGCACTCACCCCGCAGATCACCCAGGCAGTCACCGCGGCGGTGGTTCAACAAGTTCAGGCCGCCGCGAAGGTGTCCTCCTTGATGACCGCCGCACAAGCCCAGGCTGCCGTCGGCGCGGCCGCGCAGCAGGAAGTGAAGCTGATCGGCCAACTGCAGGCGGCTGGGGTAAAAAATATCCTGGTATTCAACTTGCCCAACATCGGCACCACGCCGTCGGCGACGGCGCAAGGTCCGGCGGGCGCCGCCGCGTTGAGCGGCCTGAGCCAGATCTTCAACAACCAGCTGGACTCAGGCCTGAGCCAGATGCGCACCGGCATCATTCCAGTCAATGCCTATGGGCTGCTCTCCGAGGCGGTGGCCGATCCACAGGCTTACGGCTTCAGCAACGCGACCGACCCGGCGTGCGGCACGGGTTCCAGCTCGGTGGCGTGCGGACCACAGGGCTCGGGGCTGCCCTACACCTACGCACCGGGCACGGATCAGAGCTACATCTTCGCCGATGGCGTCCATCCGACCACCGCAGCTCACGCCATGCTTGGCCAGTATGTAGTAGCGATCATCCAGGCGCCTGAGCAGATTTCGCTGCTCGGCGAAGCACCGCTGGCTTCCAGTGCCGCACAAGCACGTGCCATCCGCAAGCAGATGCTGCTGGACAGCAAAGCCGGCGAGACACGGGCCTTCTTCAACGTCGACTATGGCCGTCAGCGCTTTGATGGAAGTGACTCATCTCCGCGCACCACCAGCGACAACTTCAACTTCACCTTGGGCGCTGATGTGCGTGCCACCGACAACCTCTCCGCTGGCATGGCGCTCGGCGCCGGTCAGAGTACGGCAGACTTTGCCGGCGGTGGTGGCTACAAGATGCAGGACATCAGTGGGCTGGGTTATTTGACGTACCACGTCGGCGGCGGCTACGCCGGCACCTACGTCAACTTCGGCCAGTCCAATTTCAAGGACATCCAGCGCCGGTTTGCCGTAGGCGCCATGCAGCGCACGGAGAGCGGCAAGGCGGACGGTTCGCACCTGGGCGTCGGTGCTACTGCGGGCTGGTGGTTTGACATCAACGAGCTGAGCACCGCCATGTGGTTCGGCCGGCAGCAGCGCGACGCGTTGGTGAGCACACTCGGTTGGCGCCTGCAGGGTCACTGGCAGGCCGGCAACATGGTGATGTCGCCGTACGCCGAATTGGCATGGAACCATGACGGCAAGGCTGATCCGCGCGAAGTCACCGCTGGCTTGAACAGCATGAACGGAACGTTTGCGCTGACTGGCTTCATCCCGGACAAAACCTGGGGCACGGCTGAACTGGGACTCTCGGCGCAACTCACGCCCACAATCAACAGCTGGGTTGGTTACAGCGGTCGGTTCAGCGACAACAGCCAGAAGTACAACAGCGTCAACATGGGTTTCCGCTTCGTGTTCTGATTCGACCCGAGAAGCAACACAACAAAAAACCGCCTGCTTGCGCAGGCGGTTTTTTCGTAGCAATCAGTATGGACGCCTACTTGTTCTTGCCGCCCGTGGCGAGCGAAAGAATCTCCACCGCCTGCTTCTGCAACTTGGCCGCCGCATCAGCATCAAGCACCTCGGTCTTGCCACCAGCCTGATGTTGCTTGAGTATCAAGGCGCCAGTCTCATCCCAACCCGCACGATCCACCGCGCTCGGCTTGGCATCGCGATTGGCCTTGGTTTCCTGCACGACAACCCAGGGCTTGCCGTCACGATAGGCGTAATCCGTGCTGGTGAAACCCTTGTCGGTGTAATCGACCAATTCGCGAATGAACTTGATCTCACCCGCCTGACGGAACAGCTGCCAGCCACGCGAATCGTCCTTCTCCAACTTGGTACCGCGCGTGATCTTCATGGCGCCGAGCTGCTTCTGCACATCGGTGAACGCCACCAGCACTTTCTCGCCCGCCGTGCGCTCGGCAATCAGCTCAATCGCTACCGTGTTCGGACGGCCCTTGGTCAACACCGGAGCCTGGATCGCCATCTTGTAATGCCGATCACCATCTACCAGGTTCGCCTGCAGAATATACAAATCGTTCCGATTGACCTGCGCCGGATCAAACGTCAACTGGAAGCTCTGTGGGAACTGGTTCGCCGGCATCACGGTCTTGCTCGCCAGCGCCGGACCGCTCGCAGTGGCATCGGCGGTGATATCCACCAGCCGGATATCCAACCGGGCATTGGCCGACAGTTGCGCTGGCTCGCGCAGCGTGACCGTACCGCTGACGTCGCCGGCTATCGGGGCGTTGTTGGCTGTGGCAGCACTACTGCCATTGGCCGCGGCCGGCGCGTTGGCGTCAGTCGGCGTGGTTGGGGAAGGAGCATTGCAGCCCGCCAACGTCAGCGCTGCGGCTGACATCAGCGATAAAACCATCCTGCGCATGGGGAGACCTCATCAAAGCGTGGAAACAAGCACGAAAGCTGTTCGACGCGCACGCGCGCCACAGCCATCTTTCGCGGGGGAAACGCGAAGCATAGCGGAAAAATACCGGGTCGGAAAAATCACGTGCGATGGCGCCGCAACGTGCGTGTGCGTATGCGTCCCGGGTGACGCGCGCGATTTATCGCTGCAACGCCCGATGCGCGATATCCCGGCGATAGCGCATGCCGTCGAAATGAATGGCGTCGACGGCCTGATAAGCCTGCTCGCGCGCCGCGGCAATATCCACACCAAGCGCGCACACAGTCAGTACTCGTCCGCCCGCGGTGACTACCCGGCCGGTGGCGTCTGTAGCGGTGCCACCGTGAAACACTTGCCGATCGGTGCCGGCGGCGGCATCCAGACCACTCACCGGATCACCTACACGCACACGTCCCGGATAACCGGCCGCGGTCAACACCACGCCGATCGCCGGGCGTGGGTCCCAGCGCGCATGCACCTGGGCCAGGCGACCGTCGAGCGCAGCATCGAGCAACTCCACCAGGTCAGACTTCAGGCGCAGCAGGATCGGCTGGGTCTCCGGATCACCGAGGCGCACATTGAACTCGATCACTTTTGGTGCGCCGCTGGCATCGATCATCAAACCGGCATACAAAAAGCCGATGAATGGCGCCCCCTCGGTGGCCATGGCGTGCACGGTCGGCTCGATGATTTCGCGCAGGATGCGTTGTTCCACTTGCGCACTGACCACTGGCGCCGGCGAATACGCGCCCATGCCGCCGGTGTTGGGGCCGAGGTCGCCTTCATCGCGGCGTTTGTGATCCTGACTGCTGGCCAGCGGCAGCACGTGGCTGCCATCGCACATGACGATGTAACTGGCCTCCTCACCGTCGAGAAATTCCTCGATCACCACGCGCGCAGACGCCGTGCCAAAGCGGTGCGCACCGAGCATGTCGTGCAGCGTCTGCTCGGCATCGGCCAGCGTGAGCGCAATCACCACCCCCTTGCCTGCCGCCAGGCCATCGGCCTTGATGACCATCGGCGCGTGACTGCGGTGCGCCTGCTCGCGCACATATCCGAGCGCCGGCTCCAGCTCGGTGAACACCGCGTAGCCGGCGGTGGGAATACCATGGCGCGACAGGAAATCCTTGGCAAACGCCTTGGAGCCTTCCAGCTGCGCAGCAATCGCCCGTGGGCCAAAGATACGCAACCCCGCCGCGCGGAAGCGGTCGGCGATGCCGGCCACCAATGGCACTTCCGGACCCACCACGGTCAGATCGATTTTCTCGCTGCGCGCCACCGCCAGCAGGCCATCGAGATCATCCATCGCCACGGCGACGTTGCGTACCCCTGGCTCGCGCGCGGTGCCCGCATTGCCGGGCGCCACCAGCACGACTTCCACCTGTGGCGACTGGCGCAGTTTCCACGCCAGCGCGTGCTCGCGCGCACCACTGCCGATGACGAGAACCTTCATGTATTGCACTCCGACGTCTCGCCGCACACGGCGCAGACGCGCATTGTACCGGCAGCCATCAACTCACCACGGCACGCGATACGGCAACCAGCCGCCGTCGGCAACACCGCAAACCCGGCATGAACCCGCAGCGCTGCGACGCCCCACAACGCCAGTGGCGGAACCCCGCGCAGAGAGGCCGGAGAACTGCGTAGATGGTGGACGCGCTGCCAGCAGAGGCAGTAGAGCGGAGCCAGCTCGCCCGCGGCTCAGTGCGTCGTGGCCTCGTTGCGCTCACCAAGCAGCGCCAGCAACGCGGCGCGCGGCAACTTGCCGGTTTCATTGCGCGGCAACCGAGCGACCAGACGCAGCGGACGCGGCAGAAACAAGGGATCGATCGAGCGACGCAAGGCATCGGTAATGACTGACTCATCCAGCCCCGGTGCCACGGCCAACGCCGCGATCCGTTGCACCCCCAGCGTATCGCGGTCGCCGAGCTGAAACACCACGCCATCGCGTACACCGGGTATCGCCAGCAAGCGTCGGGTAAGGTCACTCAGCGAGGCACGCTTGCCGGCGATCTCCAGCAGATCCGCACGCCGACCGCACAGACGAAAGCGGCGGCCGCCAGCCGACAGGCTGACGATATCGGCCAAAGTCACCCGCTGCGCGAGCTGCGGTGCTTCCACCACGGTGCCATCGGGTTGCGGGTGCAACACGACGTCGGCAAACAGTTGCCAATCTTCGCTGTCCGTGGGACGTCGGCTGGCAAACACGCAAGTCTCGGTGGAGCCGAACAGCTCCCGCAGTGGCGCGCCAAAACGATCCTCGGCGGCTTGGGCCAAGGCCGGCGTCAGGGGCGCGGTAGCCGAGACAATCAGCGCCAGCGGCGGCAAGGCGACGCCCGATTCAACCAGCGCACGCAGATGCACCGGGGTAGTTACCAGCACCCGTGGCGCAGGCACATTCGCCAACGTCGTGGCCACGTCAGCGGGAAAAAATGGCCGCCCGGCATGCACGCTGTGGCCGCCCAGCAACGGCAGCAACACCGATGTCTCCACGCCATACATGTGCTGCGGCGGCACCGTCGCGACAATGCCAAACGCGCCGTCGATCAGCGTGCGCAACATGCCCAGGTTGCCGGCATTGCTGGCGTGGAAACTTCGCCAGGTCTTCGGACTGGGATGCGGCACACCAGTGGAACCCGAGGTATAGCCGATGGCCACGATCTGCTCGGCAGGTATCTGTGGGCAGACCAACTTCGCGCTCGGCGTCGGTGCGTCATCGAGCGGTGCTAGTTGGCGATAGCCTCGCGGTGCCGGATCCAGCGCCTGCTCGCCGAGCGCATAGCACCCGGGATGCGTCGCCATGACCTCGTCCACCGCTTGCGGCGCGCGTGACGAGGGCAGCAGCGTGATCTGTCCGCGCACGATCGCCGCACAAAACGTCACCATGAACGCGTAGCGATCCTCACACAAGTTGACGACGGCCTCAGCAACCGGAAGCGTCGCGGCGACCGCGTGCACATGGGCCAGAAACTCGGCCGCACTCACCGCGCGTCCATCGCGCCACGCAAGCACACGGCGCGGGTCCCGCGCCACCAGCAGTGGCAGCTGCCGTGGCGCACTGCGCGATCGAGTGTCCGGAACAAAACTCATGACGTCATCTCCGTCGCAGTCAAATCTTCAACCACGCACCGACAGAAACGCACACCTGGTGTGCAGCCGGCGTGCAGCACGTCGCGCAACAAAGCCGGTAACGTCTCCTCGCCAAATCAGGCACGGATGATGGCGCCCGAAAGCGCATCGCGAATCGTCGTCGGGCTGGTCTGGCCACCCAGCGGCGCATCCAGTACTCCATCCAGCGCGTCGCCGAAATAGTCCTCGACCGTGGCCGCTGCGCGTGCGGGCGGTTGTCCGTGCGGATTGGCGCTGGTGGATACCAGAGCCGCACCAAACGCACGACAAAGCGCGGCGGCCGGTGCGTGAGCGGTGACGCGCAGCGCGATGCCGGCGTGGTTGCCACAGATCCACGCCGGGACCGTGGCCGCGCGCGGAAACACCCACGTATTCGGTCCGGGCCAGCTCGAGCGCACTTGCTGCATGACTGCCGGCGAAACGGCGTTCAGATCGATATACGGTGCCACTTGCGCAAAGTCTGCCGCGATCAGCAGCACCCCTTGCGTCGGCGGACGTTGCTTGAGCGCAAACAAGCGCTCGAACGCGCCTTGATCATGTGGATCACACCCCAGACCAAATACCGCCTCCGTGGGGTACGCCAGTACGCCGCCGGCGCGCAACAGCGCTGCGGCGGCATCCAGATCAGCCAACGTCAGATGTTGCAGCACTCAAGCGTCCTGTTGGTTCGTCGGCGTGTCTGGCACAGCCTTCTTGGTGACGGTCTTGCTTGCGGTCTTGCTTGCGGTCTTGCTTGCCGATTTCTTCGTCGCGGCTTTCTTGGCTGCAGGTTTCTTTTTTGCCGCTGGCGCGGCTTTCTTCGCCGGCGCCTTCTTGGTGGCGCTCTTGGCCGCGCCCTTCTTGCCGAAGCGTCCCTTGCGTACCGGCGCGGCAGCCAGCAATTCCAGACACTGCGCTTGCGTAAGCAGCTTGGGTTCCTGCTCCTTGGGGATGCGCGCGTTCTTCTCGCCATCGGTAATGTACGCGCCGTAGCGGCCATTCAACACTTGCACGCCATCGCCGAAATCCAGGATCAGACGGTTAGCCAGCATCTCCAGTTTCTCGGCCACGATCTGCAGCGCTCGCGGCAGCTCGATCGTGTACGGGTCGTCCTCGGGCTTGAGCGAAGCGTAGGTACTGCCTTGCTTCACGAACGGGCCGAAGCGGCCCACGCCAACGCTTACCGCGTCGCCGTTTTCCGTCTGCCCCAGTTGGCGCGGCAGTTTGAACAGCTCCAGGGCATCAGCCAGCGTGATGGAATGCATGCTTTGCCCGGTCCGCAGGCTGGCGAAGGTCGGTTTTTCCTCGTCCTCCTTGGTACCAATGGCAACGTACGGGCCATAGCGGCCGAGGCGTACCGATACCGGTTTGCCAGTCTTCGGATCAACGCCCAGTTCCCGCGCACCGGTGGCCTCGTTGCGGTCAACGGACTCCATTTTCTCGTCCACCTGATGCTTGAACGGCACCCAGAAGCGCTCCATCAACGGCCGCCACGCGGTCTCACCGCGACTGACCGCGTCGAGCTCATCTTCAAGCTTGGCGGTGAAGTCGTAATCCACGTACTGGGCAAAATGCTGAGTCAAAAACCGGCTGACCGCGCGGCCGACATCACTGGGCTTGAAGCGACGGCTGTCAAGAAAAACATACTCGCGATGTTGCAACACCTGGATGATGCTGGCATACGTTGAAGGCCGGCCAATGCCGTGTTCTTCCAGCGCCTTGACCAGGCTGGCTTCCGAGAAACGCGGCGGTGGCTCGGTGAAATGCTGGTCAGCGGCGATGTCACGCAGCGCGATCTGCTCGCCCACCTTCAGGCGCGGCAGGCGCCGGCCTTCGTCACTCTCATCCGCGTTCTTCTGATCGCGGCCTTCCTCGTACACCGCCAGAAAGCCTGGATCAATCACCGTGGTACCCGTGGAGCGGAATGAAGCGTCGCCACCGGTCGCGGCGGCGGCATCAGGCACCGGATAGCCTTCCACATCGCGCACGGCAAATTCCACCGATACGGTGTTCAACGTGGCATGGATCATCTGGCAGGCCACTGCGCGCTTCCAGATCAGCTCGTACAGCTTGCGCTGGTCATCGTTGAGCACCGCGGCGATCGCCTGCGGTGTGCGCATGGCGGAAGTTGGCCGTATGGCCTCATGCGCCTCTTGCGCGTTCTTGGATTTGGTCTTGTACACCTGCGGCGCATCGGGCAACGCCTTGGCGCCGAATTCCTGTGTGATCACGTCGCGGATTTCAGTGACCGCGTCGACTCCAAGCATGGTCGAGTCGGTACGCATGTAGGTGATCAAACCGACATTGCCTTCCGCACCCAGCGCCACGCCTTCGTACAAACCTTGTGCCACCTTCATCGTGCGACTGGTGGTGAAGCCGAGTTTGCGTGCAGCTTCCTGCTGCAGGGTGGACGTGGTGAACGGCGCGGCTGGGCGGCGCTTGCGCTCCTTCGAAGACACGTCACTCACCGTGAGGCGGCCATGCGCAGCCTGTTTCAATACCGTCCGTGCCGCCTGCGCAGCAGGTTCGCTGGTGAGGTCAAACTGCTCGAATTTCTTGCCGTTGAG
>CAJDTO010000036.1_pt1 | contig 17476 bp, 15 predicted proteins | sample 7389821 | NCBI WGS metagenome assembly CAJDTO01 (sample SAMEA7055651, study PRJEB34461) | soil metagenome | biome: terrestrial ecosystem; feature: Peninsula; material: soil | place: Antarctica | collected 2016
AAAGTATCTGGACACGCAGGGCTTGGTCGCGTTGTGGCGCGAGGCTTTGTTGGCGCGCGCTGTTCTTCGCGGAGAAACCCGGGGCTACAAGCACCACCCACAGCTCGAGCGCTTCGCCGCGCATGCCAGTCCACGATTGGCAATCAATGGGTACTTGGCCGCCGTGCATGCTGAGGCACTGTCACGTGGCTATAACTTTGATGGGAGCAAGGTCGGCCGCGTTCGCGTCGTGCCGAGCATTGACGTAACCAGCGGGCAACTCCACTACGAGTGGCAACATCTGCTGCGAAAACTCGCCGCTCGCAGTCCCTTGATCTTTGCCAGGTGGCGCGACCTCGCTCACCCAAGGTGTCATCCGCTGTTTCGTCCTCGCCCCGGGCCAGTGGCATCATGGGAGCGGTTGTCGGACGGCGTCTGACTACTCATCCGGACGGATGGTTCGCCAGCACTTGGCTTAAGCATCAGGCCACCATCGAAACTTGATCACTTGTGAGGTGCTTATGACTGACAAAACGGTAGCCCAGCTCGTCCAAGAGGCGAAAAGCCATATCGAGAACCTTACGCCGGACCAAGTGCAAGCCATATCGAGAACCTTACGCCGGACCAAGTGCAAGCAGAGATATCCGCAGGCAACGTGACCATCGTGGATGTCCGTGACGCGCCGGAGCGGGTCACCGGCACCATCCCCGGCGCAGTCCATGCGTCGCGGGGCATGCTTGAGTTCTACGCTGACCCCACCAGTCCGTACCACAAGGTTGAACTCAACCCTGGCAGCCGGATCATCCTGCACTGCGCATCGGGTGGGCGATCGGCATTGGCAGTGCACACACTCCAAGGGCTTGGCTACAAGAACGTCGCGCATCTCGATGGGGGTTTCAAAGCATGGCAAGCCGCTGGCAAACCAGTGGACAAATGAGCTACCGGTCCACCCCAGCGTCCACGCGCCCAGCGTCCGCGCGGGCGGGTGAAAAGCCGCGCACCGCTTGACTCCAGCGCCAAGGCAACTCTGAACAAACCCGGGCTCGTCATTGCGGCGGAAGCGGAATCCCACGCCTTCAACGCATCGCCGAGTCGCTGGATCCCAGCGTTCGCTGGGATGACGCCTTGTTCAGATATTTCCCAGACGGCCATGAATCAACTCATCAACTCGCCCATCCCTACGAAACTGCAGCTCAGCGCGTTGTGGGCTGCAACCATGTTTTGCTACATCTACTGTGACTATTTCGAGCTGTATACGCCCGGAAAGCTGGAGAGCATGCTGCACGGCGACATGGGGCCAATGGGAGCAGTGACGCAAGGTGTACTGATTGGGCTTTCCAGCATGATGGCAGTGCCAAGCCTCATGGTATTTTTGTGCGTGGCACTGCCTGCTCGCTACAACAAAGTGCTCAACATCGTGGTTGGCGCATGCTTTACTTTGCTGATGGCTTTGCTCACCTACTCAGCGGACTGGTATTTCTACCAGCTCTTTGCGGGAATTGAGACCGTGCTGACCGCATTGGTCGTGTGGTACGCGTGGAGATGGCCGAAAACCCCAAGCGCTGGCTAACGGTCAAGTCCAGGCGGACGGCGGCGCCGCCGCTTGACTCCGGCTTCAGGCAACAGCAGGAGACACTCTTGTGAGCACAACAATCAACAACTTTGTCCTACGCAACACGGCGTTTGCATGGATTGCGCTTGTGTCTGGTCTCGTACTCCTGGTGCCCTTGTTCGCCATGCGGTTCACTGCTGCAGTGAACTGGGACCCCATGGACTTCGTCGTCATGGGTGCACTGCTCTTCGGTACGGGCAGCCTGTATGTGCTCATCGCGAGAAAGGTAGCGTACAAATATTGGTTTGCCTTGGGTGTCCTGTGCGTGGCTGGATTACTCTATGTGTGGGCGGAACTCGCGGTCGGTATCTTGACAAATTTGGGGAGCTAGCCAGTCCTCCAGTTTGCAGGCCGTGGTACGTTGCCAAACGGTTCGTTCCAGCCGACTGCCCACTGGCTGCGGCAGCGGTCACCAGGTTGACTCAGGCGTTGGACATCCATGCAACTTCCTCAGGAAATGTCGCAGGAACTTGTCTACAACGCCCTGTACACGGCGCTGTCGCTTACAGATTCCATTCTTCAAATTTGGCTTACGCTTACCTTTGCCGTCATCGTGTCTACATATGTCGCCGGCAAGCGCTTCGACAAACCTGTCTACCTGCTCGTTTCAAGCCTCTATGGATTCGCTTCCGCGATTCAACTTGTACGTTTCTGCAGTGCTGCACATCAGGCCTTCCATTACAAGAATATGCTGGTTGCCCACGGCTTTGAGCCATGGCCAGTGACAAATGTGGTCTCCGCTGTCATAGGGCTCGGTTCAATTTTGCTTATCTTCATCGGGACGATTGGCACGCTATGGTTTGTGCGAGTTACCTGGAAGAGCGTCGAGGCAAACATGGCACCGCCCGAGGTCTGACAGCGCCTTCAGGCGGAGCTTATAAAGCGCCAGACTTCACGACGGACGCCATGGCTACCGACGCAACCCACGGCACATTCGACGATCTTCTGGCCCTTGCATCGCCACGGCTGCGACCGGTCTGTGCATCCTTGCGCCAACGGATTGCGTCGCTGCACAAAGGCTTTGTCGAGGTGGTATGGCCAAGGCACAAGATTGCCAGCTTCGGCACCGGCCCGAGAAAAATGACCGAGCACTATGCGTACATCGCAGTCCACGGGTCACATGTAAACCTCGGCTTCTACCACGGCGTGTCGCTCCCCGATCCGACAGGCATTCTGCAGGGAGCCGGCAAGCAACTGCGGCATGTAAAAATACAAGACGTTTCGTCCATCAAAAGCGCGGCTATCAGCGCGTTGCTGCGTGCGGCCATTGCTGAGCGCAAGCTCCATGCAAGTAAAACGTGACCCGCGAGCCAAGCGGGCGTGGGAGGTCGCCGCGCAGCTCCTGAGTCGCGCGATGCGCAGCGCGCAGGTCGCGCGTGTAACCAGAGCTGGGCTCGGTGATGGGCGGGTACGACGGCGCCGGGTATCATGCATGCCCCTCCTGATCGCCACCGGCTTCGCCATGCACCTGCGTATCTGCACCGGGTTGTTGTTTGCCACCTTCGGCCTGCTGGTCCCGTTGTCCCTGGCCGCGCATGACGCGTCGAACACCGGCCAGCAGCGCGAAGACGTGCTGTTCTGGACGCAGGCGCAGCGCGACGCGCAATTTTCGCAAATGTACAAACTGTTCCCCAGCGACCGCATTGCCCATGGCACGCACGTGCAGGCGTTGCCGGCCGGTACGCCGTTGATGCCGCGTTGGGAAAACGCGACCACGCTGGACCGCTATATGCGCACGCAGCACATTGCCGGCGTCATGGTGTTGCAGCATGGGAAGATTCGGCTGCAACGCTACGCGGCAAACTTCGGCCCGGACCAGCGCTGGACATCATTCTCCGTCGCCAAGTCGTTTACTTCCACGCTGTTGGGCGCGGCCGTGCGCGACGGTTATATCCACAGCCTGGACGACACGCTGGTCACCTACATTCCGCAATTGCGCGACAGCGCGTATGCGGATGTCAGCGTGCGTCAGTTGCTGACCATGACCTCCGGGGTGCGTTGGAACGAGGATTACGCCGACCCGAAATCCGACGTGGCGCAGATGTACCGCAGCGCCTGCAACAACGGCCAGCCGCACGTGTTGCCGTATCTGGAAAAGCTGCCGCGCGAGTGGCCCGCCGGCACGCATTGGAACTACAACACCGCGGAAACCGACTTGCTCGGCATTCTCGTGCAACGGGCGACGCACCGCTCGCTCGCGCGCTATCTGCAGGACACGATCTGGCAGCCGTACGGCATGGCGGCGGACGCTTACTGGTTGCAAGATGAGTGCGACGGCAGCGACACCGGCGGCAGCGGGCTGTCGGCCACGCTTGCCGATTACGCGCGCATGGGTCAGTTCATGCTGGGCGGCGCGCGTATCAACGGCAAATCGGTCGTGGCCGACGACTGGCGACAAAACGCGCTGCGCAAGCAGCAGGACGTCGGCGCGCCGGGGCGTGGGTATGGTTATCAATGGTGGACATACGACGACGGCAGCTACGCCGGCATCGGCATCTTCGGCCAATTGCTGTATGTCGATCCGCAACGCCAGCTGGTGATTGCCCAGGTCGGCGCCTGGCCACTGGCCGGGTCGAAGGCTCTGGTGGCGTCACGCCGAGAGTTCATTGCCGCCGTAAAGCGTGCGGTGGATGAACCCGTTGCGGCTGCGCCGGACCAGCGCCCGACGCCATAGTCGCAGGCAGCGTCGGGGAGCGCTCGCGCCGGCGCATGACGCGGAGCGCGTCGTGTCCCAGCGCCAGCGCCAGCATGAGCTGAAGGCGTGGCTGACGCCGAATTATCCTGTTCCCGGAGACCATCGGTCTGACCGCGCTGACTTTGCGCAGGCGCTGCGCGGCGCGGGTCGCCCCGCCGATGCGGCCGGCAGCCGACACTCGGCGTTACCGGCCGCCAAGCAGCTCCACTGCAGCCTTGGCCGACATGACGCTCGACATGCGCAGCGCGGATTCACCGGCGTACAGCGGCGTGCTGTCCACGACCGTAACGGGCATCCCGCGTAGCGGCGGGGTCGCTGCCAGCGCTGGCAGCCAGGCGCGTTGCAGTCGTGGCAGCCATCCGATAAACGTGTCGTTGGCAATGTGGCTGATGGGTGCGCTGGCGCGGTTGAGGAAGGCTGGCAGGGCGCGTACGCTGCCATCGTCGCGGCACCAGCGCTGCGTCGCGGCGTTGGCCACGACGCGGTGCCGCACCGGCCAGCCAAAACCGAACAACGTGGTTTCCAGCGTCGCGTTGGCGGCAAGCACGCGCTGCTGATACAGCGGATGCGCGTCAGATTCGTGCGTGAGCATGCCACCGGCGAGCAATACCGGCCGCATGCCCGCAAGCGGCAACACGCGCGCGAGAAACGCCAGACCCGGTTCACGCCCCAGCAGATGGCCACCAGCTTCGATGCCTTGCGCGATCAGGCCGTCGACGCCGCAGGCCAAGGCGGTGGCGGCTTCGTGCACGGTACCCACCTGCGCCAAGACGAAGGTGCCGGCGTCGTGCAGCGCGGCGACCAACGCCGGTGACCCGCCGAAACACAGGATGGCGACGTCGACGCGTTCGGCCACGCAGGTCGCAATGTGCCGCTTGCGCACAAAAGGCATCAGCAGGTTGACGGCCACAGCGCGGCCCGGCGCCTGCGCGCGGACGCTGGCGATACCTGCGCGCAGGCGTGGTGGCGACATCAGTCCGAGCGTGCCCAACCCGCCAGCGGCGGCCACCGCGCCGGCCAGGCGCGCGCCGGAGACGCCACCACCCATGCCGGCTTGCAGCACCGGCACATCCAGATGCAGTCGATCGCTCAGATCCATGCGTCAAATCGTAGCAAAATGATAGCCACACCCAAGGTGGCAACTGCGACGAACAAGTCGCGCAATCTGCAGCAGGTTACCCAAACCGTCGCCCGCATGTACCTCGCGCGTGCCACGCATTCTGCACTGCATCGGTGCGGCCTGACCGGTTTGCAACCGTACCGGGGCGGCCGCCGCTGGCGATGGGCACCCACTGCTGCACCGGTTGTTGCACCTCTTCGTTCCGTGCGGCGCATGGCGGTGTCGATGCGGTGTTTCCACCCCCACGGCCGCTGGCAGCCAGCACGTGATCGCCGCGACGCGCCGACTTATGCACTGCATTAACCTCGCGACGTGCAAGCTGGTGTGGCTGCTGCGGCACTGGCGATTGAACAAACGCCCCGTTCGCGTAGTCTGATCGCGTGCGCAACACTGCAGCCTCACTTGTCCCGTTTCGAAGGTAACCCCCGTTATGCCCACCACTCGTTCGGATGCCCTGGTGTTTTTTGGCGCCACTGGTGACTTGGCCTACAAGAAAATCTTCCCCGCGCTGCAGGCGATGATGCAGCACGATGGTCTGGACATGCCGATCATCGGCGTGGCGCATTCCGGTTGGGATGCGGACAAATTGCGCCAGCGCGCCCACGACAGTCTGGCCCAGGCGGCCAAGGACGGTGGCGACGAGCTCGACGAAGCAACCTTTGCGCAGTTGGCGGCCAAGCTGCAATACGTCGATGGCGACTACAACGACCCGGCGACTTTCACGCGCCTGAAGCAGGTGTTGGGCAGCGCGCAGCGGCCACTGCATTATCTGGCGATCCCGCCCAGCCTGTTCAGTGCGGTGGTGAAAAATCTCAAGCAGGCGGGCTGCTCCGCCGATGCCCGCGTGGTGGTGGAAAAGCCCTTTGGCCGTGACCTGGCGTCCGCCCGGGCGCTGAACCGTACGCTGCACGAAGTATTTCCCGAGTCGTCGATCTTTCGCATCGACCACTACCTGGGCAAGGAGCCGGTGCAGAACCTGCTGTACTTCCGCTTTGCCAACACCGTACTCGAGCCGGTGTGGAACAACCGCTATGTCGACAGCGTACAGATCACCATGGCCGAGAGTTTCGGCGTGGCCGGACGCGGGGCGTTTTACGACGGTGTGGGCGCGATCCGCGATGTGCTGCAAAACCATTTGCTGCAAGTGACTTCGCTGCTGGCAATGGACGCACCGGTCGGCAGCGATCCGACCTCGCTGCGGGCGGAGAAGCTGCGCTTGTTTCGCGCCATGCGGCCGATCAATCCCTCGCAAGTGGTGCGCGGCCAGTTCGACGGTTACCGCGACATCAAGGGTGTGGCGGCTGATTCCAACATCGAAACCTTTGTCGCACTCGCTTTGCATATCGACACCTGGCGCTGGGCCGGCGTGCCGTTTTACATCCGCGCCGGCAAACACTTGCCGATCACCACCACCCAAGTGGTGGTGGACATGAAGCCGCCACCACTGTCGATCTTTGATCCGATCACTCCGCCACTATCCAACTACTTCCGCTTTCGGCTGAGCCCGGACGTGGTAATTGCCGAAGGCATGCGCGTGAAGCACGCCGGCGAGGAGATGCACGGCCAGCCGGTTGAGCTGGTGGCGCGCCATCGCCCTGGGCCGAGCAAGTCACCGTACGAACGCCTGCTTGGTGACGCGTTGCGCGGCGACAATGCGTTGTTCACCAGCGACGAAAGCGTGGAAGCCGCCTGGGCGGTGGTGGACCAGGTGCTGACCAACGAAAGCGCGGTGGAAACCTACGGGCGCGGCAGTTGGGGCCCGGCCACCGCCAGGCGCATCGTTACCAGCGCCGAGGGCTGGCACGATCCGGTAGCGGAAACGAGCAAGCCATGTTGAAGCCTTCCGCTCCGGCCACGGTGTTTCTGTTCGACGTGGACAACACGCTGTTCGACAACGACCGCTTTGCCGCCGACCTCGGTGGACAACTGCTGCAGTGTTTCGGGCCCGACGAGCGCGAACGTTACTGGAGTCTTTACGCAGCCCTGCGCGATGAGGTCGGCTACGCCGATTACCTCGGCGCGCTGCAGCGTCTTCGCAGCGGTCTGGAAGACCATCCGCAGATGCTGCAGATCGGCATGTGGATACTTGACTACCCGTTTGCCGAACATCTGTACCCCGCCGCATTGGGTGCCGTCGCGCACGCCCAGAGGCTGGGCACCACCGCCATCCTCTCCGACGGCGATGTGGTATTGCAGCCGCACAAAATCCGTCGCGCCGGCCTGTGGGATGCGCTGCATGCCGAGGTCCTGGTGTACGTACACAAGCAGCACATGCTGGATGCGGTACAACAACGTTATCCGGCGGCGCATTACGTCATGGTTGATGACAAGGCGCAGGTGCTGGCGCAGATGAAACACGTCATGGGTACGCGCCTGACCACCGTGTTTGTGCGCCAAGGTCATTATGCGGCCGCGGTCCCTGCCGATCTTGACCCCGCGCCGGACATGGAGATCGCCTGCATCGGCGACCTGCGCGAATATGCCGCGGCCGATTTTTTGCGCGCGGCCACCGTTATTCCACTGGCCGCCGAATGACATCGGCGCCGGTATTGCCGTAGGGAGATACGCATGAACGCTACACAACAGTTGCATCAACTCGGCCAGAGTCTGTGGCTGGACAACATCACCCGCACCCTGCTCGACGAAGGCACGCTGGCGCGTTACGTCGCCGAGTATTCCGTTACCGGTCTGACCTCCAACCCGAGCATCTTCGACAAGGCGATCGGTCAGGGCAATGCGTATGACGCAGGCATTCGCCAAGGCGTCCAGCGCGGTCTGGCGGGCGAGGCGCTGTTCATTGCGCTGGCGCTGGATGACCTGCGTCGTGCCGCCAAGCTGTTTCGTCCCGCATTCGATGCCACGCAGCACATGGATGGTTGGGTATCGATGGAGGTCTCGCCGCTGCTGGTCGCCGACACCCAGGGCAGTATTGCGGCCGCGCGACAGATCCACGATCAAGCCGATTGCGCGAACCTGTTCGTCAAGATTCCCGGCAGCCCCGAAGGCGTCGGCGCGATCGAGGAATCGATCTTTGCCGGCATACCGATCAACGTGACCTTGCTGTTCTCCTGTGCGCAATATCAGGCGGTAGCTGAGGCGTACATGCGCGGCATCGAGCGCCGCTTGCAGGTCGGACTCGATCCCCACGTGCCCTCGGTGGCCTCGTTGTTCGTCAGCCGCTGGGATGTTGCCGCCAACCCGCAGTTGCCGAACGCGCTGCACAACACGCTCGGCATCGCCGTGGCGCAGCAGACGTATCGTGCCTATCGTGAGTTGCTGGCATCCACGCGCTGGAAGAAACTGGCTGCCGCCGGCGCACCCGTACAGCGCGTGTTGTGGGCCAGCACCGGTACCAAAGACCCGTCCGCATCCGACACGCTGTACATCCACGCGCTGGCCGCGCCGGATACGATCAACACCATTCCGGAGAAAACCCTGCACGCGTTTGCCGATCACGGCGTAGTTGGCGCGGCCATGCCAACCGATGGCGGTGACGCCGATGCCGTGTTGGCCAGGATCGGCGCGGCGGGCGTGAACATCGACGCGCTGGCGACCAAGCTGCAACGCGATGGTGCGGCGGCGTTCGTCAAATCGTGGCAGGAATTGCTCAAACGTCTGGCCGACAAGACCGATACGCTTGGGGTCAAACCGGGCGCGGCGAGCGCTCGATGAACTCCACCGAACTCACCGCGCGTCCGCAATGGCTGGCGTTGCAGCAGCACTTTGCGCAGATCGGCAGCCAACATCTGCGCGACCTGTTCGCCGCCGATCCACACCGCGGGGAAAATCTGACTGCGGAGGCCGTCGGCCTGTATCTGGATTACTCCAAGCAGCGTGTCAACGCCGATACCATGCGCTTGCTCGTTGCGCTGGCCGAAGCGTGCGGTGTAGCGCAACGTACGGCAGCAATGTTTCGCGGCGAGCGCATCAACACCAGCGAAAACCGTTCGGTGTTGCATGTGGCGTTGCGCGCGCCTGCCGATGAGAAGATTCTCGTACACGGCCACAACGTGGTCCCGGACGTGCACGCGGTGCTGGCGCGCATGGCCACATTCTCCGCTGCGGTACGCAGTGGGGAGTGGCGCGGGCACAGCGGCAAGCGCCTGTGCAACGTCATCAGCATCGGTATTGGCGGCTCCGACCTCGGCCCCGTGATGGCCTGCGAGGCGCTGCGTGACTACAGTGATCGCGCCATGACGTTCCGTTTTGTGTCCAATGTCGACGGCACCGATTTCACCGAGGCCACGCGCGATCTCGACGCCGCCGAAACCCTGTTCATTGTCTGCTCCAAGACCTTCACCACGCTGGAAACCCTGACCAACGCGCATGCGGCGCGACGCTGGTGCATCGCCGCGCTGGGCGACGAGAAAGCGATCGCGAAGCACTTCGTGGCGGTGTCGACGAATGCCGACGAAGTGACCAAGTTCGGCATCGACCGCGAGCACATGTTTGGTTTCTGGGATTGGGTTGGCGGACGCTACTCGATGGATTCAGCGATCGGCCTGTCCACCATGCTGGCGATCGGCCCCGAACATTTCCGCGAAATGCTGGCCGGCTTTCATGCGCTGGACGAGCACTTCCGCAGCACGCCGCTGGCACAGAACCTGCCGGTGCTGATGGGCCTGCTGGCAGTGTGGAACAGCAACTTTCTTGGCGCGGCGACCGTCGCCGTGTTGCCCTACGAGCAATACCTGAAGCGTTTCCCGGCGTACCTGCAGCAGCTCACCATGGAGAGCAACGGCAAGCACGTGACGCTGGACGGCGACCCGATCGATTACACCACCGGTCCGATCTACTGGGGCGAGCCGGGCACCAACGGTCAGCACTCGTTTTATCAATTGCTGCATCAAGGCACACATCTGGTGCCGTGCGATTTCATCGGCTTCGGTCAGGGCTTGAATCCAGTCCCTGTACATCGGGACGAAGGCGCGGCCGACGCGCCGCCGGCCGGCGATCAACACGACCTGCTGCTGGCCAACCTGATCGCCCAGGGCGAGGCGCTGGCGTTCGGCAAGACGGCGGCGCAAGTCCGTGCCGAAGGCGTGCCCGAAACTCTGGTGCCGCATCGCACGTTCGCCGGCAACCGGCCCAGTTCGACCCTCCTTGCGCAACGCCTCACGCCCTACGCCCTGGGTACGTTGATCGCGCTGTACGAGCACAGCGTGTTTGTGCAAGGAGTTGTCTGGGGCATCGATTCATTCGACCAATGGGGTGTGGAACTGGGCAAGCAACTGGCGAAGACCACCATCGCCGAGCTGACCGCCACGGCGCTGCCGCAACTGCACCACGACAGCTCCACCAACGCCTTGATCGCGCGCTATCGCCAACTGCGCGATAGCCAGACGCCGCCAGGGTCGTGATGCTGCTGTAGTGGGAGCGACGTCAGGCGCACTGCCGATCTGTGCGACCGCGAAGGGCATCGTCACTGACGCTGCTCCCACCGATGGCAAATTCAGACGAGAATTTCCACGCAAGGTTTTCCGAGAACACATGACTCAACAGATCAGTCCCTTGGCCGGCAAGCCGGCACCCAAATCCATTCTGGTCGACGTCTCCGCGTTGCTGGCGGCGTACGCCGACCTCACCCCCGATCCGTCCGTACCGGCGCAACGGGTGGCATTCGGCACTTCAGGCCATCGCGGCAGCTCGCTCACGCGCAGCTTCAACGCGGCGCACATCCTGGCGATCAGCCAGGCGATCTGCGAATACCGCAAGAGCAAGGGTATCGACGGTCCGCTATTCATTGGCGCCGACACGCACGCGCTGTCACAACCGGCGTTCGAGAACGCATTGGAAGTCCTGGCCGCCAACGGCGTGGAAACCATGATTTCCAGCCGCGGCGAGTTCACGCCGACGCCGGCTGTGTCGCACGCGATCCTCGTTTACAACCGCGGGCGCAGCAACGGACTGGCGGACGGCATCGTCATCACGCCATCGCACAATCCACCGGACAACGGCGGCTTCAAATACAACCCGCCGAACGGTGGCCCGGCGGATACCGAAATTACCGGCTGGGTGCAGAACCGCGCCAACGCGCTGCTTGAGGCGGGCTTGCAAGGGGTGCAGCGCGTGCCGTTCGCACAAGCGCGCAAAGCGGCGACGACACATGAGCACGACTACCTCAACACCTATGTCGCCGACCTGGCCAACGTCGTCGACTTCGACGTGATCCGCAGTGCCGGCGTGCATATGGGCGTCGATCCGCTGGGTGGCGCCGGCGTGCACTATTGGGCCCCGATTGCCGAGCGCTACAAGCTTGACCTTACGGTCGTCAGCGCTGAGGTCGATCCGCAATTCGCCTTCATGAGCGTGGACTGGGACGGCAAGATTCGCATGGATCCGTCATCGAAATACGCCATGCAACGCCTGATCGGGCTGAAGGACCGGTACGACGTCGCGTTTGCTTGCGACACCGACCACGATCGCCATGGCGTGGTTACCCGCAGCAGTGGACTGATGGAACCCAATCATTACTTGTCGGTACTGATTGATTACCTGTTCCAGCATCGGCCGCAGTGGAGTGCGCACGCTGCAGTGGGCAAGACTGTCGTCAGCACGGCGCTGATTGACCGGGTGGCGAAGCGCCTGGGGCGCAAGTTGTACGAAACACCGGTGGGTTTCAAATGGTTTTCGGCCGGCTTGTTCGACGGCTCACTCGGTTTCGGTTGCGAGGAAAGCGCCGGTGCGTCGCTGCTGCGTCGTGACGGCTCGGTGTGGACGACGGACAAGGACGGTCTCGTGCCCGCCCTGCTCTCGGCCGAAATCACCGCACGCCAAGGCAAGGACCCCGGCGAGCTGTACGCTCAACTCACCAGCGAACTGGGCAAGCCATTCACCAATCGCATCGAAGCCGCCGCCACTCCAGCACAGAAATCCAGGCTGGCCAAGCTGTCGCCGGACCAACTCAAGAGCGATCAGCTTGCTGGTGAAAAGATCGAGCAGGTGCTGGACAAGGCGCCCGGCAACGGCGCAGCTATCGGCGGCATCAAGGCCGTTGCCGCCAGCGGCTGGTTCGCCGCACGGCCGTCCGGCACCGAGGCGATCTACAAGATTTACGCGGAAAGTTTCAAGAGTGAAGAGCACCTGCAGAAGCTGTTGACCGAGGCGCAGACGATTGTCGATGCCGCGCTCGCCTGAGCCTTCGTAGGGCGGGCACTGCCCGCCGGTCGGCACGCCGCACGCCGCGAGGGCGGCGGGCAGTGCCCGCCCTACGCAACAAGAAATTCGCGCACGCAGAAGTGCGCGCCCACAACCATCACCGGAGATCATCATGTCCAACGCACTCGACCAGCAATGCATCAACACGCTCCGCTTTCTGTCGGTGGACATGGTGCAGCACGCGAACAGTGGCCATCCCGGCTTGCCGTTGGGTGCCGCGCCCATGGCTTACGCGCTGTGGACGAAGCACATGAAGTACAACCCGAAAGATCCGCACTGGGCCGATCGCGACCGCTTTGTGCTGTCCGCCGGGCATGGCTCGGCGCTGCTTTACAGCTTGCTGTTTGCCACCGGCTACGACCTGTCACTGGACGACATCAAGCACTTTCGCCAGTGGGGCAGCAAGGCGCCGGGGCATCCGGAATATGGGCACACGCCGGGTGTCGAAGTCACCACCGGGCCACTCGGGCAGGGGATCGCCAACGCCGTAGGCATGGCCATTGGCGAAGCCAATCTTGCGGCGCGCTACAACCGTGACGGTCACGCCATCATCGACCACCACACCTGGGCGATTGTCAGCGATGGTGACCTGATGGAAGGCGTCGCCAGCGAGGCCGCGTCACTCGCCGGCCACCTCAAACTCGGCAAGCTGATCTGCCTGTATGACGACAACTACATCACGCTCTCGGCCGGCACCGACATGACGTTCTCCGAAGACCGCGGCAAGCGCTTCGAGGCCTACGGCTGGCAGACGATTCACGTTGCCGACGGCAACGATATCGATGCGATCAGCGCCGCACTGGATACCGCTCGCGCCGAGACGACCCGCCCGTCATTGATCATCGTGCGCACGCACATCGGTTTCGGTTCGCCCGAGCAGGACAGCCACAAGGCGCACGGCTCGCCGCTGGGGGTCGACGACGTGAAAATCACCAAGCAGAACCTTGGTTGGCCCGTGGAGCCGAACTTTCTGCTGCCGGAGCACGCACTCGCCCATTTCCGTGTGGCAGTGGAACGTGGCCAACACGCACAATCGGCATGGAACGGACGTCTGGACGCTTATACGTCTGCCTATCCGGAACTTGCCGGGGAGCTTGGTACCCGCTTGCGCGGTGAGCTCCCCACAAACTGGGATGCCGATATCCCGGTATTTCCCGCCGATGCCAAAGGCATGGCCACGCGCGTGGCTGGCGGCAAGGTCATGAACGCGTTTGCGGCAAAGTTGCCGGCGCTGGTTGGCGGCTCTGCGGATCTCGATCCATCCACGCACACGGCGCTGAACGGCATGGGCGACTTCAACCCGCCACGCACCCCGGACGAGGACAGCGAAGGCTCCGATGGTGGTGGCTGGAGCCCGGCCGGGCGCAATGTACATTTCGGTGTGCGCGAACACGCTATGGGTGCGGTCGTCAACGGGCTGGCAGCGCACGGCGGATTCATCCCCTACGGCGCGACGTTCCTGATCTTCTCCGACTACATGCGTCCGGCCATTCGCCTTGCCGCATTGATGGGGATTCACGTCATCCACGTGTTCACCCATGACAGCGTCGCGCTCGGCGAGGACGGCCCGACCCACCAGCCGGTGGAACAACTCGCCAGCCTGCGCGCGATCCCCAATGTCACCGTGATTCGCCCCGCTGATGCGAACGAGACGGCGGTGGCGTGGAAAGTGGCGGTGGAGACCAACGACCGGCCGGTGCTGCTTGTGCTGACCCGGCAGAATCTGCCGACGCTTGATCGCGCGCAATTCGTCAGCGCCGACGGCCTGCGCCAGGGCGCGTATGTCCTGCGCGACGCCCCGAACGGCAAACCCGAGCTGATCCTGATCGGCACCGGCTCGGAAGTAGGCTTGATCGTCGCCGCCGCGGAGAAATTACAGGACGACGGGATCGCCGTACGCTGTGTGTCGATGCCAAGCTGGGAACTGTTTGACGCCCAGCCGCAAAGCTATCGCGACAGCGTGCTGCCGCCGGACGTTGGCGCACGCCTTGCCGTGGAGCTTGGCGTGGCCCAAGGCTGGGAGCGTTACGTCGGCGCGCTCGGCGATACGCTCAGCATCGAGCATTTCGGTGCTTCCGCGCCGGCCGAAGTCTTGTTGCGCGAGTTCGGTTTCACCGTCGACAACGTCATGCAACGGAGCCGGGCATTGCTCAAGCACTGACTGCCGGCAACCCACCAGGCTCCCTGTTGATCCCGTACGCGGGCGACTTCACGAAGCGCAGAGGCAGGCGATCAGGCCGGCCTTGAGTCGTCGCCACGCCAGGCTGATCCGCGCCACACGCTGATCCCAAGTCGGCGCCTGGTCGGCTTGTCCGGCCAGCGTCGTGATCGTTGCGGCGAGCGACTGGTTTCGCCGCGCGCGCGCTCGAAGCCACGCCGGGTCCAGCGGCGGCGTCAGCTGGTGCGGCGTCCACTTGCGCACAAACGGGGGAGCTCTATCTGGATGCGGCTCACATCGGGAAGGGAAACACGCGACAATAGATGTTTGCCCAGCTCCACGGAGTACCGATGAACCCTTCCACCCTGCGTATCGCCACGCGCAAAAGCGCCCTGGCGCTGTGGCAAGCCGAACATGTCGCGATGTTGTTGCGCGCGATGTATCCAGCGCTGACGGTGGAATTGGTACCCATGACGACGCGCGGCGACGAGGTACAAGACCGGTCGCTGGCATCCATCGGCGGCAAGGGTCTGTTTCTGAAGGAACTCGAAGTGGCGATGCTGGAAGGCCGCGCCGATCTGGCCGTCCATTCACTCAAAGACGTGCCGGCGCACCTGGAGGCGGACTTCGTGCTGCCGGCGATCCTGCCCCGCGCCGACGCAGCGGACGCGTTCGTCAGCAACCACTACGCCACGCTCGACGAGCTGCCACGCGGTGCACGCGTGGGAACCTCTTCACTGCGCCGCCAGGCGCAAATGCGCGCGCTGCGACCGGATGTGGAACTGCTGGACTTGCGCGGCAACGTCGGCACCCGGCTGGCGAAACTGGACGCCGGCGCCTATGACGCAATCGTGCTCGCCTGCGCGGGGCTGGAGCGGCTGGGATTGGGCTCGCGCATTCGCTCGCGACTGGCCGCTCCCGAGTGGCTACCCGCCCCTGGTCAAGCGGCAATTGCCATCGAGGCGCGCAAGGACGACCACACTGCGTTGGCCTTGTTGACGAAACTGGACGACGCCGACACACGACTTACGGTCAGCGCCGAGCGGGCCATGAACCGGGCGCTGGGCGGCAGTTGCACGGTACCGATTGGTGCATGGTGCGTACGCAGCGGGCACAACCTGCACCTGAGCGGCCTGGTCGGTGACGTGGACAACGGCCGTGTGTTGCGTGCCGAAGCCGGCACCGATGACAACGGACAAGCCGACGCACTGGGCCAGCGCGTGGCGGATCTGCTGCTGGCACAAGGCGCGGGCAAGTTGCTCGGGCTTTAGGAGCCGGCCAAAGTCCGACAACCGCCTGGAGAAACTCTGGTCGAGTCATCGTCCGGCCGGCTCAAAACAACGAAAGAACTGCTCAAGCCGGAGGCGTTTTTCAACTGCCGAACGCTGGTCATCCAGCGACCTCACTAAGGGTCGATGGCACTGGCTGCCAGCTTGCGCTGCAATGACGAGCGGAAACTTGCTCAGATCATCCGCAGCCCGGACGTCTGTGTGGTGGTGCAACGTCGCCGAGCGCGCGCACCACGCGGAACCAGCACGACCGACCGCAAGACGGCGCCGACGCGTCGGTCCCAGAGCCGTCCATCGCAGCTTGGTGCAATCGACTTAGAAGTTGTAAACCAGATTGGTCGTGGTCAGCGTGTCAGTCCTTTTGACACCCGCCAGTACATCGCTGTGGTGGCGTACTTGCAGGCCCACCTTCAACGCCATCTTGCGCGTCATGCTCACCGACACACCGGCATCATTCTGCAGGTACGTATCCTTGGAGCCGGCTTCCATCAACAACGTATCTTCGAACGCGGTATTGTCAGTGAGTTTGTACTTGTAGTTGATCAAGCCACGCGCCACGATCTCGCCGACGACGGGTTGCTGCTGGCGCACGACAACACCACCAACCAGAAGATTGACGTCGGCCGGGCGATAACGCTTGTAGCCGGGGCCGATTTCAAACGACAACTCGGTGCGCTCATCCTTCAGGGCGATATAGCCGTAGCCGAGCGAAACGATGCCCTGCCACAAGTTGGAGCCAAACTGGTCATGCTCATAACGCGCGGCACCGACGATGTAACTGCGCGGGTCGAGCTTGAGGCCTACGGATGCACCGCCGTCATAGCGGTCGGCCGTAGTGTTCAACTGGGTGACAGTGTTGCCTGTGCTATCCACCACTTTCTGCTGGCTTTTGGAGCGCAACGCATCAACGAAGAACGTGTTCTTCCACTGCTCGTTTTCCTGATTCAGGCCGAGCTTGGCATTGATGTTCTGCGAGCGTGTGTTGCCGGTCGCCGACGCAAAACCGAACTCACCGGACCCAGTCCAGCCACCATTGCTCGCAGCGGCATCGGTGGAAGTAGAAGTCGTGGTGGCGTCCTGCGCCTGTACGGCAAAGCTCGCAAAAGCAGCCAGCATGATGCCGGCCATCAAGGTTTTCTTCATCGGGGAGATTCCGTGAGACGAGTCGATATGACCGGACACGATAACCAATCGCATTGAACTTGCAATGAACGAGGTGCGCCTCGGCGAGCCAACGGCTGGATCCACCACGCGCTTCCACGGTCAACCCACAGACAAAAAAAGCCCGCCGAAGCGGGCTTTTCAGATTCGCTGGAGTCCTGGGACTCAGGCAACCTGGACTTCTTCCGCCTGCAGGCCTTTCTGGCCCTTGGTCACGATGAACGTGACGCGCTGGCCTTCCTGCAAGGACTTGAAGCCCGTGCCCTGGATCGCGCGAAAATGCACGAACAGGTCATCACCGCTT
>CAJDTO010000044.1_pt1 | contig 17258 bp, 18 predicted proteins | sample 7389821 | NCBI WGS metagenome assembly CAJDTO01 (sample SAMEA7055651, study PRJEB34461) | soil metagenome | biome: terrestrial ecosystem; feature: Peninsula; material: soil | place: Antarctica | collected 2016
GCGTTCATTGGCCAGCACGGCTCATGGAACCGCAAACCACGCAGCGGCTACAAAGTGATTTTCGTTCCGTTCGCGAACGGCATGCCATCCGGGCCGAGCGAAGACGTGCTGACCGGTTTTCTGAACAAGGACGGACAGGCGCAAGGACGGCCGGTCGGCGTGGCCGTGGGCCGCCGCGGCGCGTTGCTGGTGGCTGACGACGTGGGCAACACCATCTGGCGTGTCACGCCCGCAGTCGGGTTACCTGGGAACTGAGGTCGCAGATGTCAGTCGCACCGGCACGCCACTGCGTGCCACGTAGCCACGGGCGCGGACAACCTCATTGTCGTCAGTGCGCCGCAGCCTGATCGGCCTCGGCCAACAGCCCACCCAGTGCTGCACCCAGCACCAGATCTTCCACGCCACCGAAGTGTTGCTCGCGCAAGCGCCCCTGTGCGTCGATCAACATCAAAGTGGGCGTACCCTGCATCGCGTACGCACGCATGGTTTGTGGCAAGGGATCACCCTCCGTGTACGCGTCTACTCCCACCGGGAACGTGTAACGGTACTCGTGCAGAAACGCCTCGAGCGCGAGCGGCCCCTGTACCGCATGATGTTCGAACACGGTGTGCAAACCGATCACCGCGAGGCGCTCGGCGGGAAACGCCTGACGCACGCGCTGCATCTGCGGCAACGCTTGCGCCGCGCAGCCGGGACACAACATCTGGAACGCATGCACGACGACCACGCGCCCGCGCAAATCCTCCAGAGCCAACGGCGGGCTGTTGAACCAGCGCGATACCTGCCACGGCGGAGCGGAACGCAAGGTAGTCATGAGCTGTCTCCAAGGCGCATGTTGCAGATGCCACTCGATACATGAAAGTGTCCCCGCCAGTCTAACGCTGCACACCGGGCTGGGTGACGTTGGCGCGGCGAATGGCTACTCTCGAGACTTGCTCTCTCACGAGACTTCCATGACAGTCAACCACGGCATCCACACCATCGACACCGGCTTCGTCCGCCCGCAATTCGACGCTGCCTACCTCATCGTCGAACACGGTCATGCGGCCTTCATCGATTGCGGCACGACGTTTTCCGTGCCGCGCATGCTGGCGGCACTGAGCGACGCCGGATTGACGCCAGCGGACGTCGACTGGCTGATCCTCACCCACGTGCATCTCGATCACGCTGGCGGCGCGGGTGCGTTGCTGACGCAGCTGCCGAACGCACAACTGGTGGTGCACCCGCGCGGCGCACGGCACATGATTGACCCCAGCCAGTTGTGGGCGGGCGCCAGTGCGGTATATGGCGAAGCAGTAATGGAACAAACGTATGGACGGCTGACTCCCGTACCCGCTGCGCGCGTGATGGAGGCGCACGATAATGGCGTCATCGACTTGGCCGGCCGCCCATTGCGCTGTCTGGCGACGCCTGGCCACGCCAAACATCACATCGCCATATACGACGAGCAAGCCAACGTGTGTTTCACCGGCGATGTGTTCGGCCTTTCCTACCGCGACTTCGACACCGCTGCCGGTGCATTCATCCTGCCCACCACCTCGCCGGTGCAATTTGATCCAGTCGCCTTGCATGCGTCGATCGACCGCCTGCTGGCGTTACACCCGCAAGCGATGTACCCAACCCACTACGGGCGCATCGAGGGCGTCGAGCGGCTGGCGGCCGACCTGCACCTGCAGATCGACGCCATGGTGGAACTCGCCCACGCCGCCGACGGCAAGCCTGATCGCCACGAGCGGTTGGTGAACACGCTCACCACGCTGTACGCCACGCGCGCTGACGCGCACGGGTGGCACGGCGGTCGAGTGAAGTTGCGTGAGCTGCTGCAGATGGACATCGAGCTGAACGCGCAGGGGCTTGAGGTGTGGCTGGATCATTCGCGGCGACAGGCCAGCACGCAGTGATTTCCGTGGCGCTACGCGGCAACGACAGCGACCTCGTCGCTGCACGGCTTGAGCTACCTCGCACACACCTGCAAGGTCGCTCGACTCCGCAGCAGCCCACCATCAGCATGGGCCGGCAACATCACGCCATGCGTGTACCGTTCGGCACCGACCGTTCGACGGTGGTGATCACCACCCCGTCAGCCGTGGTAAATCCGGTCAACAAGAATTCAGACTGAAACGGGCCAATCTGTTTCTTAGAAAAGTTGATGACACCGACGACCTGGCGCCCCAGCAGATCCTCCGCACGATACAACGCGGCAATCTGCGCGCTGGTTTTCTTTTCACCGTACGGACCAAAATCCACCCAAACTTTCCACGCCGGCTTGCGCGCCTCGGGGAACGCTTCCACGCGAATGACCGTGCCGGCCACCAACAACACCTTGGTGAAGTCATCCCAGGCAATCGTGTCAGTGTTGTCGGCAGAATCTGCACTCATCCTTCCAGCTCCGTTTTCAGCCAATCACGCCCCTGTTGCCACCAATACGTCGCCTGCGCCGCAAGATAACCCAGCGGCCGATGCGTACTGCTCAAGCCGTAATCGGCAAACTGCGTCCAGCGATCATCACCTTCGGCAATTGCGGCGGCAAGCAATTCGCCGGCGGCACATGTCGGCGCCAGACCATGGCCGCCAAATGCCTGCGCCCACCACAGGCCGCGACCATCACCGCCGATCTGCGGCATCTGATGCCGCGCGTAGCTCATCAGACCCGACCACGCGTAATCCACCTTCACGCCTTGCAATTGCGGAAATACGCGCAACATGTCGGCGCGCAACAACCGTTGCACCATGCGCGGCGAGCGCTCGCAAATGGAAATGCGCCCGCCCCAGAGCAGCCGCGTATCCGGCAACGCACGGTAATAGTCAAACGCAAAGCGGCTGTCGTAGACGGCTGCGCGGGTGCGCAGGCAGTCGTCCAGACGTCCGTGCAGCGGTTCGGTTGCCATCACGTAGGTAGCAATTGGCATGATGGAGCGATCGACCGGTTTGCGCAGACCAGCAAGGTAACCGCCGCAGGCCAGCACCACCTGATCGGCCAGCAAATCGCCATGCGGCGTGTTGACGCGCCACTGCGTACCTTCGCGCCGCAGCCCGATGGCCGCGCTCTGCTCGTGGATGACCACGCCTTGCGCGGCGCAGGCAGCCGCCAGGCCGATGGCGTAGTTGAGCGGATGCAAATGCAGCGCATCGCGTTCATACAGGCCACCGTGATAGCGTCCGGTGCATACCTGCTGGCGCAACTCATCGGGTTCCAGCCATTGCCACTGCACGTCGTAGTGCTCAGCCAGCAACTGCTGACGGCGCCGCAACACCGCCGGATCTCGAAACCAGTTGGCCCAGATGACCCCTTGATCCACAACATCACAGGCGATTGCATATTTGCTGATACGTTGGCGAATCCGTTGTACGGCGTCGCGCGTGAGGCGAAACAGCGCGGCAGCACGCTCAGCGCCAAGCTGATCAAGCAGCGCTTGCTCACCCAGCGAATAGCCGGCAAACACGAAACCACCGTTGCGCCCGGACGCACCAAAACCCACCTGATTGCGCTCCAGCAGCACGACATCACCGAAGCCACGCTCAGCCAGGCCCAGCGCGGTATTCAATCCTGCATAGCCGCCCCCGATAACCACCACTCGCGCCTGCGCACCGCCCACCAGCGGCGCATACGGCTCGTACGCGGTGGCGGTAGCGCGGTAATACGACGGCGCTTGTGCTGGCCTCATGCGAGCGTGGAACGCGCATCCGCACGCGGTGCCCAGACGCATGCACCATCCGCGTACTGGCGCAGGCGAGAGCTCAAAGCTGCTGCAGAAACGCGCGCACGGTGGGCGCGAGCGCGGGATCCTGCATGGCCATATGCATGGTCGCGCGTACCAGCCCGGCCTTGTTGCCGCAATCGAAACGCGTACCTTCGAAGCGGCACGCCACGACCTTGCCGTTTTCGCGCAAAAGTGCCTCGATGGCGTCGGTCAACTGAATCTCACCACCGGCACCGGGGGTCGTGTTCTCCAGTAACTGGAAAATGCGCGCCGGCAACACGTAACGACCAACCACTGCCAGATTGGATGGTGCGTCCGCTGGCTTGGGTTTTTCCACCATGTGCCGGATCAACGCGCTGTGCGCATCGATCGCCACGGCGTCGACAATGCCGTACTTGTCGGTATCAGCGTGTGGCACTTCCTCCACCGCAATAACACTGGCCTGTTGCGCGTCCGCCAGCTCGGCCATCTGACGCAGCGCGCCCCGGCGTTCGCCCACCGGACCGTTCCAGATCAGGTCGTCGGACAGCACCACGCCAAAGGGCTCGTCACCCACGACGGGTTTCGCGCATAACACGGCATGCCCCAGCCCCAGAGCCTCGGGCTGGGTGACAAAGATCGCGCGCACATTGCGCGGCAACGTACCCTGGACCAGCGCCAGCAACTCTTCCTTGCCGCGTTCATGCAATTTTGCCTCAAGCTCGTACGCCTTGTCGAAGTAATCGGCGATCGCATGCTTGTAGCGATTGGTGACGAAAATCAGCGTGTCCGCGCCCGCGTCCACCGCTTCGTCCACCGCGTACTGAATCAGCGGCTTGTCGAGTACCGGCAGCATTTCCTTGGCCACAGCCTTGGTGGCCGGCAGAAAACGCGTACCCAGCCCGGCGACCGGAAATACCACCTTGCGCAGAGGTTTGCTCACTCACAGTTCCCCAGGTTCGTTACGACGGATCGACACCACGTTGTCCGGTTGCGCGGCCTCGCTCCAGCGAAACGATGGCAACAGGCTGGACACGCAGCGCCGCAGTTCTTCCTCATCGAAAATGGCCACCGCATCCGCTGCCTTGCTCAGCAGCGCCTGCAACAGCTCCCACGATACTTCGCGATGCTGCGCCAGGAAAATCTTGGCGTGTTCTGTCGCGCGGTAATTTTCCAGCGGATGAAACAACTCCTCGAACAGCTTTTCCCCCGCACGCAACCCGGTATACACAATGGATATCTCGGTGCCCGGCTTCTTGCCGGTGAGGCGAATCATCTGCTCGGCAAGGTCGCGAATTTTTACCGGCTGGCCCATGTCCAGGGCAAAGATCTCACCGCCTTTGCCTTGCGTTGCCGCTTGCAGAATCAACTGACAGGCCTCGGGAATCAGCATGAAGTAGCGGGTCATTTCCGGATGCGTGATCGTCACCGGACCGCCCGCACGGATCTGCCGCCGAAACAACGGCACGACCGACCCGGCCGAATCCAGCACGTTGCCAAACCGCACGGTCATGAAGCGCGTATTGGAGTGTGCATCCAGATTCTGGCAATAAATTTCCGCCATGCGCTTGCACGCGCCCATGACACTGGTCGGATTCACGGCCTTGTCGGTGGAGATCAGCACAAAGCAATCCACACCGGTTTCGGACGCCACATCAGCAACCGTGCGCGTGCCCAGCACATTGTTGCGGAATGACGCCCGCAACTGGGCTTGCAGCATAGGCACATGCTTGTACGCAGCAGCGTGGAACACCACCTGCGGTCTGGCTTGTGCAAACGTGCGGCGCATGGCCACCTGATCACCACAGCCGGCCAGCACACCGTCCACAATCAACTCCGGAAAGTCGGCACGCAGCTCTTGCAGGATGCGATACAGGTTGTACTCGCTGTGCTCGACCACGGTCAGTGCTTGCGCACCCAACCGCGCGACCTGCCGACACAGCTCGGAACCAATCGACCCGCCACCACCGGTAACCAGCACACGCCGTCCGCTCAGCGCATGGTGAATACCTGCCCAGTCCAGCTCCACCGCATCGCGACCAAGCAGATCCTCAATCGCGACCTCCTTGATTTCACCGACCTGCGCACGCCCCGAGAGCACGTCTTCCAGACGCGGTACCGTGCGATACGGCAGGCCGGTGGCATCACACAACGCGACCACGCGGCGCATCTCGCTGGCAGCGGCTTCCGGCAACGCAATCAGCAGCATCTGCACCGCCGTCTCGCGCGCCAGCGTCGACATGTCTCCCAGGCGCCCCAACACCGGACGGCCGTTGATCATGGCGCCGCGCAGGCCGGGTTTGTCATCGACAAAACCCACCACATGGTACGAAGCGTCGCGCTGCAGGTCGCGTGACAGCACCTCGCCGGCACGATCAGCACCAACAATCAGCACGCGTGTGACATCTTGGGTACCGCGCAAGCCCGCCCGGCTATCCTTCCAGAAGCGATACGCCAACCGCGGTCCGCCAAGCAATGCGGTCAACAACAATGGATAGAGCGCCAGCGTCGAACGCGGTACGCCATCGATACGGTTGTAGACGAACAACAGCACAGCAATCGCCACGGTACCGAACGCCACGGCGCGCAGGATGTTCCACAGGTCAGGCACGCTGGCAAAGCGCCAGACACTCTTGTACAACCCGGTCCAGCGCAAAATCACTCCCTGCGCCAGCAGCACGATGGGAAATTCCAGCGTATGGAAGATCACCACTTCGTCGGGTTGCAACATGTAACGCAGTACCTTGGCCAGCCACCACGCCAGCGCCACCATGCCCAGATCGTGGATAACCACGGCGACCCGGGGATGGATGGCAGCAAGGACATTACGCAGTGACATGGCGAACCTTGGATGACTGGCGGCGCAGAAGGCGGCGTTTGCCTATCAGCCACACGGCCGATGCAGCGAGATAGATGACCAGCGTAATCAACACCGCCCACCGCGGCTGGCTGGCGGCCAACCAGGCTAACGGCGCTGCCACGAACAGGTTCCACGCCAGATAAGCCACAGCGACCTGCGCGTGAGTAGCGCCGCAGCGTACCAGCCATTGATACACGTGTTCCCGATGCGCAGTGTACCAGCGCCGCCCGCGCAGCATGCGCAGCAGCAGTGTGAGGCTGGCGTCTACCGCAAACGCCGAGGACAGGATCAGCGCTGGCCAAAGCGTCCATGCCGCAACGCGCCACAACATGGCAGTGAACACAAACACCATCAAGCCGACGCTGCCACTGCCGACATCGCCCATGAAAATTTGCGCCGGCGGTCGGTTGTAGACCCAGAAACCCAGTGTCGCGAACGTCATCGTCGCGGCCGCGATTGCCAGCGCAGGTTGGCCCACCGACCACCCCAGCACGGCCAGACCACTGGCCACGAAAATGGCTTGCAGGGCCAACAAGCCGTCGATGCCGTCCATGAAGTTGTGCAGGTTGATGCTCCACACTCCGGCGGGCAACAGCAACAGCAGCCACCACCACGACGACGCGGTTCCACCCAGCAGCACCATGGAAAACCCGCACACCGCCAGCGCGTGCGCCGCAAGCCGCGGCAAAACCGGCAATGCCCGGCGATCGTCCCACCAGCCGGCCAGTGCAACCAAGGCCAACGCGCCGACCAGTGCGGCTGATACACCAACCGTCCATGTCGAGGACACGCTGTACAGCGCACCAGGAACACACACCAACATGGCGCCAACCACGCCAATACCGCCGCCACGCGGCGTAGGCTGTGCATGCGAACGTCGCCGCCCGGGCAAGTCGAGCATGCCACGCCGCCGCGTATAGCCGATGGCGACGCGCACTACCAACAGCGAAATCAACAACGCCGCAAGCAGCCAGCCACTGACAAGGAAGGGCCTCATGTCACTCGCTGGCGACGCCGTGAATCGGGCGAATCGTGCTCCAGTGCTTGCAACTTGGACACTGCCAATGGTGCGCCTTGGCACCAAAGCCGCAACGGCTGCAACGGTACATGGCTTGGCCTTCCAACAATTTTCTGGTGAGGTCACGCAGAATCAGAAAATTCTCGTGTGCCTCCCCACCCACCTTGTCCATGGTGGCATCCATCAACGCCATCAACCCGCGCACTGACGGACGCAAGCGTAGTTGCGCAGTGAGAAAATCGATCGCTGCGCGCTCGCCATCGCGTTGCCGATACAGCCGCGTCAAGGCAAGTACGGGGGACACCCCGTGATAGCGCTCGAGCATGCCGTGCAAAAACTTCTCCGCGCGTTCCATCTGCTGTGCGCGCGCGTAACTTGTGAGCAGTGCAGGCAGGATCTCCGGCAAAAACGCCGCGTCGGCACCGACCGCGGCCTCATAGGCATCCACCGCCGCATCATGCCGCCCGTCTTCAGCCTCCAACTGACCCGTCAGCATGAACGCACGCACGCATTCAGGCAGACAGGCAAACGCTTGCTGCAAGTATTCGCGCGCCTCAGCGCGGGCACCATGCTGGCGCGAGCGGTCGGCCAGCTCGCAATAAAATTGCGCGATCATGGGCGCCTCATCCTCGCCGGTCATTACCTCCAGCCGCCGCGCATGTTCGATGGCCTTGTGCCAATCGCGCTCGTGTTGGTAAATCCCGATCAGATGACGCAGCGCTGATGGCGCATGGGCATTCATCGCCACCAGGTCCGAGAACAAAGCCTCGGCGCGATCCAGCAGGCCGGCACGCATGTAATCCTCGCCAAGCTCCAGCAGCGCGATGGTCTTCGTCGCCTCTGACAGCCCTGGCCGTGATACCAGGTGTTGATGCAAGCGGATCGCGCGATCCACCTCGCCACGCCGGCGAAACAGATTGCCCAGCGCAAGATGCGTTTCCACCGTGTCGTGGTTGTATTCCGCCAGTTTGAGGAAGACTTCAATGGCCTTGTCCTGCTCCTCATTGAGCAGGTAATTCAAGCCGCGAAAGTAGTCCGACGACAACTCGCTGGCACCTGCGCCGGGGCGTCGCACTGCAGCGCGACGTGATGCCCACCAGCCCAACGCAAAGGCCGCTGGCACCATGGCCACCAGCACATACAGCACATTCATGGGGTGGCCGCCGGCCTCTTGTCAGTGCCACGCTGGGCCTGGCGACGCGCACGCCGCGCCGCCGTGCTCACCCCCAACCACGCCGTCAAGCCACCCAACAGCCAGCCGAGCACGAGTGCGCCGAGCAACGCCGCGCCCTTGGGCCAGCGCAGCTCGAAGAACGCAAAGTCGTAGCCAACCAGCTCGGCGTTGAGTGCCCCAACCACGACGCCGGCAACGATGAACAAGACCAGGATGATCAAGGCAAGTAAACGCATGCCGAGACTTTACCTGATTGCCTGCGACAGGCACAGACGAGGTATCCACATTCGGGACACCGAGTCACGCCGCGACAGCAGGTAACACACGCCACGCAGTACGCATTCAGCACAAAAAAAGGCCGGCCCAGCTCCCGCCGCCTGCCTTCATCTGCATGTGTTCGACTGCTCAGGTGCCAAGTGCGCGCGCGGGCCGATTGACTCGCTCACGCAGCTCCTTGCCGGGTTTGAAGTGCGGCACATGCTTGCCAGCCAACGCCACCGCCTCGCCAGTCTTCGGATTGCGACCAATGCGCGAGGGGCGGAAATGCAGCGCGAAACTGCCAAACCCGCGTACCTCAATGCGCTCCCCGTGGGAGAGCGCGGAACTCATCTGCTCAATCACGCTCTTGACGGCCATCTCCACATCCGCAAACGCAAGATGCGACTGGCGCTTCGCTAGCGCCTCGATCAATTCAGATTTAGTCATGGGACCCCAATGTCCGTGACGTGGAACGGCGGAGTGGCACTCATGCCACCCCGCCGCAGACGCGCTGATCGCGATCAATCGGCCTTGTCGAACTGCTCCCTGAGCAATGCGCCAAGCTTGGTCGTGCCGGTCGCAGCCGATGCGTAATCAACCGCGGTCGGCTCCGGTACGTCTTCCTCATCCTTGGCGCGAATCGACAACGCCAACTGGCGCCCCTTGCGATCCATACCGGTGAATTTCGCTTCAACCTTGTCCCCGACCTTCAAGTGCAACGTGGCATCGTCAATCCGCTCTTTGGCAATGTCGTTGGCACGCAGATAGCCCTCAACGCCCTCGCCCAGATCAATCACGGCGCCCTTGGCATCCACTTCCTTCACCGTGCCATTGACGATGGTGCCGCGCGGATTGGCCGCCATGAACTGCCCAAACGGATCCTGTTCCATCTGCTTGATGCCAAGCGAAATACGCTCACGCTCCGGATCCACCGCCAACACCACGGCCTCGATCTCTTCGCCCTTCTTGAAGTCGCGTACGAGATCTTCGCCGGACACCTGCCAGGAGATGTCGGACAGATGCACCAAGCCATCGATGCCACCTTCCAGGCCAATGAACACCCCGAAGTCGGTGATCGACTTGATCTGGCCGGAAACCTTGTCGCCCTTCTTGTGCATGGCGGCGAACGCTTCCCACGGATTGGAGCGGGTCTGCTTGATACCCAGCGAGATGCGGCGACGCTCTTCATCCACGTCCAGCACCGTCACTTCGGTCTCGTCCCCGACCTGAACCACCTTGGCCGGGTTGACGTTCTTGTTGGTCCAGTCCATCTCCGACACGTGCACCAGGCCTTCGACGCCCGGCTCGATCTCCACAAAGCAACCGTAATCGGTGACGTTGGAAACCTTGCCGAAGATGCGGCTGCCGACCGGGTAACGGCGCGAGATGTTCACCCACGGATCGTCGCCCAACTGCTTCAGGCCCAAGGAAACACGGTTGCGCTCCTTGTCGTACTTCAGCACGCGCACATCGAGTTCGTCACCGACGTTGACGATCTCGGACGGATGACGCACACGCTTCCACGCCATGTCGGTGATGTGCAGCAAACCATCGATGCCGCCCAGGTCCACGAACGCGCCGTAATCGGTGAGGTTCTTGACCACGCCCTTGAGTACGGCACCTTCGACCAGGCGCTCCATCAGCTTCTCGCGCTCTTCGGAGAACTCGGTTTCGACCACGGCACGACGGCTCACCACCACATTGTTGCGCTTGCGATCGAGCTTGATGATCTTGAACTCGAGCTCTTTGCCCTCGAGGTAAGCCGGATCGCGTACCGGACGCACATCCACCAACGAACCGGGCAGGAACGCACGCACGTCCTTGACGTCGACGGTGAAACCGCCCTTGACCTTGCCGGAAATCATGCCGACGATGGTCTCTTCCTTGTCGAACGCCTGCTCCAGGTCGTCCCACACCATCGAGCGGACGATGCCTTCGCTCTTCAGGCCGGCGTTGATCACGACGACGTCATTGCGGATTTCCACAACGATGCCGGTGACAATGGCGCCGGGTTTCAGCTTGGAGATAGCCTCTTGGCTCTGTTCAAACAGTTCGGCAAAACTTTCAGTCATGTTGATTCCATAGTGGGAAAGGAGCGCGGCTGCTGCAATCGCATCGAGTTACGCAGAAAGCACACGTCCACCGGTGATGGGCATCGTGGTCCTCCCCCAGCAGGAGCGGAACACTTTGCCATGGGGCAAAACCCCCTGCCGCGGCAGGGGCATTAAAAACGTCGCCCGGCCGATCTCAAGGCCGCACGACGGCAAGTACTCTGGCGACAACGCCGTCAATATCCATGCCAGTGGTATCCACCAATACAGCATCCTCAGCAGGCGCCAAGGGCGCGACCGCGCGCGATGCATCACGGCTGTCACGCGCCTCAATTTCGCGCTGAAGGCCGCCGAGTGTAACGCCAAGGCCCTTTTCCTTCAACTGCTTATAGCGCCTTTTTGCGCGCTCCGCAGCACTCGCGGTAAGGAAAACCTTGAACTCCGCATCGGGGAAAATCACCGTACCCATGTCCCGCCCGTCGGCCACCAGACCCGGCGCCTTGCGAAACCCCAATTGCAGCGCGATCAGCGCCTCGCGTACCGACGGCATGGCCGCAATCGCCGACGCGGCACCGCCGGCGGTCTCGGTGCGCAACTCGTCGGTAGCATCGTGACCGTTGACGATCACCCGCGCGACGCCACCATCCGCACCGGGACGAAACTTGATACGCGTGCTGCGCGCACAGCGCGTCACCGCTTCGACATCCGACAAATCCAGCCCGGCCATACCGGCGGCATAACCCACCGAACGGTACAACGCGCCGGAATCCAGCAGATGCCAGCCCAATATTTCCGCCACGCGCATGCTGACTGTGCCCTTGCCCGAGCCGGACGGCCCGTCAATGGTCAACACGGGAACGGCGGGCGTGTGGCGCATGACAAGTCCTGATCAACTGCAGTAGCCGGCAAGTCTACTGCGTTGACCCATCGCCACACGCGTGCTATCAGACCTGTTCCCTCCGCACCGCTGCCGGCCATGACCGATCTGCATCATGCATTTGCGCAAGCGGTCGAGGACGTCAAACTGCTGCAGGTACGCCCGGACAACGACACGTTGCTGAAGCTGTATGCGCTTTACAAGCAAGCCACAGTGGGCGATGTGCAACAGGCGCAGCCCGGGTTTTTCGACTTCGTCGGCACCGCCAAGCACGCTGCATGGGAAGCATTGGCCGGCACCGTCAAAGCGGACGCGATGCGCCGTTACATTGCTCTGGTACAGCAACTGCGCGCTTAGAACAGCAGCAAACAGCAGCCGTGACGCACGCAATGCTTGCTTTTCACCCCGCAACGCCGGCACATTCATACGATCGTTTGACTCGACGTTGCTTCCATGAATTATCCCCACCTGTTCACTCCACTGGATCTGGGCCACGTCACACTGCCCAATCGCGTCCTGATGGGCTCCATGCACACTGGGCTGGAGGACAAGGCGCGCGACTACGTCAAACTGGCGGCCTACTTCGCTGAACGTGCGCGCGGCGGCGTCGGCTTGATGGTGACTGGCGGCATTGCCCCGAGCATCCAGGGCTGGCTGAAGCCACTGGGCGGGCGACTGTCCATGCCGTGGCACAAGCCACGTCATCGCAAAGTCACCGCCGCCGTACATGCGGAAGGCGGACATATCTGCATGCAGATTTTGCACGCTGGGCGTTACGGCTACCAACCCCTGTCGGTCGCTCCATCCAGGATCAAGTCACCGATTACCCCGTTCACACCCCGCGCGCTGTCCGCACGCGGCGTGGAGCGCACCATTACGGATTTCGCGCACTGCGCGCGGATGGCGCAGGACGTCGGCTACGACGGTGTCGAGGTGATGGGCTCAGAAGGCTACCTGATCAATCAGTTCATCGCCGCACGCACCAACCAGCGTAACGACGCATGGGGTGGCGATGCCACTCGGCGCATGCGTTTTGCCATCGAGATCGTGCGCCGCACACGTGCGGCGGTGGGCCCGAACTTCATCATCATCTACCGCTTGTCGATGCTCGATCTGGTGGAGAACGGGCAGGACTGGAGCGAAATCGTGACTCTGGCCAAGGCGGTCGAAGCCGCCGGCGCCAGCATCATCAATACCGGCATCGGCTGGCAGGGTCACACGCAAGCTCAAGGGTGAAGTAAGCATTCCGTTGGTCGCCACCAACCGCATCAACATGCCCGACGTCGCCGAGCACATCCTGGCCAGCGGCGATGCGGACATGGTGTCCATGGCGCGCCCGCTGTTGGCCGACCCAAATTGGATCAACAAGGCCCGCGCTGGCCGCGCCGAACGCATCAATACCTGCATTGCGTGCAATCAAGCCTGTCTGGATCATGTCTTCCAGAACCGGCGCGCAAGTTGTCTGGTGAACCCGCGTGCGTGCCACGAAACCGAGCTGAAACTCGAACCGGCGCGCACGCGCAAACAGTTCGCCGTCATCGGCGCCGGCCCCGCCGGCATGGCTTGCGCTGCGGCGCTGGGCGAGCGCGGACACGCCGTGACGCTGATCGAGCAGGCGCAGGAGATCGGCGGCCAGTTCAACTACGCCAAGCAGATTCCGGGCAAGGAAGAATTCGCTGAAACACTGCGCTACTTCGGTCACCAATTGCGCGAGGTGGGCGTGGATGTGCAGCTCGGGCGGTGCGCAAATTCAGCGTCCGTGCTGGCTGGTGGCTACGACGCCGTGGTGATCGCCACCGGCATCACCCCGCGCCGCGTGCACTTTCCGGGCAGCGATGATCCCCGCGTGCTGAGCTACGTCGACGTACTGGCAGCGCATCACCCTGTCGGCGCAAAAGTGGCCGTCATCGGCGCCGGCGGTATCGGTTTCGATGTGGCCGAATACCTCGTGGAAGCAACACCCTCACCCACCACCGACATTGCCCGTTGGACGCGCGAATGGGGCGTGGACATGCAACTGACCCAGCGCAGCGGCCTGCAGCAACCCGCGCCCGAACCACCGGTGCGCCAGGTCTGGCTACTGCAACGCAGTGAGGGCCGGCTCGGCGCACGCTTGAACAAGACCACGGGCTGGGTACATCGCGCCACGTTGAAATCCAAGCGCGTCAGCATGCTCGCGCAAGTCGTTTACGAGCGCTTCGACGACGACGGTCTGCACATCAGCGTTGCCGGCGTCGCTCAGACACTGCCCGTCGACAACGTGGTGATCTGCGCCGGTCAGGAACCGAACCGGCAGCTGGCCGATGCCTTGCTGGCCGCCGGCATGCCGGTTCACGTCATCGGTGGCGCAGATGTGGCGGCCGAGCTGGACGCAAAACGTGCCATTGACCAAGGCACACGGCTGGCGAGCCGGCTGTGACGGCCGCTTGGCTGGCGCAGCGTCGGCGGCAAGGCGAAGCCACATAAATAGAGCGCCCCGCAGGGAAGACGCATCGCCATGGGCTCAGGGGAGAGGCCGGATGGCGTATTTAGCGTCGCTGCGGGGCGAGGTCACCGCCACCAAGGGGGAAGGGAGATGACGGGACAGGCGGCAGTTTATGATCGACGCAATAAAGTATCCAATATATATTCCGAGCCTTACTTATTCGATTTCCCTATATGTTCGACTTCCGCCAGCTACGCTATTTCATTGCCGTCGCCGAGGAGTTGAGTTTTACCCGCGCGGCGCTGCGACTGCACTTGTCACAACCGCCGCTGTCGCAACAGATCCAGTCGCTGGAGAAGGATCTCGGCGTGCGCCTGCTGGAGCGCAACCGGCGCAATGTCGCGTTGACCGAACCCGGCCGGCTGTTTCTGGAGCAAGCACGCCAGATCCTGGCAAAAGCCGATGCCGCGCGTAGTCAGGCCGTGGCCGCAGCAAGCGGATACAGCGGCCAGCTCCGCCTCGCGTATACGGTTTCCGTCTCGTTCCACCCAGCGTTTCCACGCACACTGTTGCACTACCGACAGATTGCGCCGGACGTGCAGCTGCAATTATGTGAAATGTACACGCAGGCCCAATTTCCAGCACTGCTGGCGGGCCAGATCGATGTGGGGTTCGTCCGCGATGAGCCGAGTCTTGCGCAGGACGCGCGCCATCTGCGGCTCACCATCATTGTTCGCGAGCCGTTGTTGATTGCTCTGCCGGCCGGCCATCCACTCGCCAACCGAACGGTGCTGCAATTGAAGGAAGTGGCAGAGGACGTGTTTGTATCGCAACCACGGAAACTGGCAGCAACGCTGTACGACCGCCTGGTAAAGCTGGCGAACAACGCAGGGTTCGAGCCAGTCATCGCGCAGCACGCCCAACAACTCAACGGCCTGCTGGCGCTGGTCGCTGCTGGCATGGGGCTCGCATTGGTGCCGGCAAGCATGCGCGCGGTGCACCTCGATGGCGTGCGTTACATTCCGCTGGAAGACGCCGGCGCCTGCATGTTGCTGGCCGTGGCCAGCCGGGCCGATGACCGCTCACCTGCGCTGCAGCATTTCCTGTCGACCGTTGCCGAAATCGCCACTACAGGGCAGCTTGTCGACTGAACCCAGTGTTGCTAAACTACGCGACTTGTCTTTCGTCATGTGTCTGGAGTTTGTCGTGAAGGTGCTCAACTCTCTGAAGTCCGCCAAGACGCGGCATCGCGACTGCAAGATTGTGCGCCGTCGCGGCAAGGTGTTCGTGATTTGCAAGAGCAATCCACGTTTCAAGGCTCGTCAGCGCTGATCAAGCGTGGTCATCGAGTATAAAAGAGGCCGCGCAAGCGGCCTTTTTATTGTTTGCGTTTTGTTGTCCGCGCTACGACCCCAAGGGGGCTATGCAGCAAACGTATTGACAACACAAGCGGCGTACGGAGGGCAAAAGTGCCTGTGCGGCGGCCGGCACGGCCGTGCCACGTCAACAAAAATACGACTGGACACTACCGGTATCCAGCCGCATCTCTTGTCTGGCACTTCACCCGAACAGGGTTCAAACGTAGCGCACGTCGATGATCTCGTAATGCTTGACGCCATTGGGTGCCGTGAACTCGAAGCTGTCTCCCGCATGTTGCCCAATCAGCGCGCGCGCGATCGGCGAAGACACGGCAATCAGACGCTGCTTGATATCCGCTTCCAGGTCACCGACGATCTGGTAGGTCACGGCGACGCCGCTATCCTCATCCTCCAGATCAACGGTTGCCCCAAACACCACGCGCTTGCCCGGGTTGAGCTGTGAGACGTCGATGACCTCGGCGGTAGAGAGCAACGCTTCCAGCTCCCCGATGCGGCCCTCGACAAAACTTTGTTCCTCGCGCGCGGAGTGATACTCGGCATTTTCCTTGAGGTCGCCGTGCTCACGCGCTTCGGCGATGGCCGCAATGATGCGCGGCCGACTGCTGAACTTGAGACGTTCCAACTCGGCACGCAAGCGCTCGGAGCCTACTTTGGTGATTGGCGCGCGAATCATGCGTTCAACTCCTTGTGCAGTTCCTGCAAGCTGTGGACGGCGCCATCGCTGCGAAAGTCCATGGAACGGACCAACGCCCGTGCCCCTGCTACGGTGGTGGAGTAGGTCACGTGGCGTTGCAGCGCCTCACGCCGAATCGAGAATGAGTCGGCGATGGCCTGCTTGCCTTCCGTGGTATTGACGATGTAGACGATCTCGTCGTTCTTGATCAAGTCCACGATATGCGGACGTCCCTCCATGACCTTGTTGATACGCGCGCACATCAAGCCATGGCCAGACAGGTAGCTGGCGGTGCCCGCCGTGGCTACCAGACTGTAACCCCGATCAATGATCTCCTTGGCGACCGGCAGCAAGAGTTCCTTGTCGCCATCGCGTACCGACAGGAAGACCTTGCCCAGCACCGGCGGCTTGACCCCGGCCGCCTCATGCGCGCGGGCAAATGCCGAGCCGAAACTGCGCCCCACGCCCATCACTTCGCCGGTAGAACGCATCTCCGGGCCAAGGATGGGGTCGACGTTCTGGAACTTCAGGAACGGGAAGATCGCCTCCTTCACCGAGAAGTAGTTCGGGATCACCTCTTTGGTAACCCCGAGGCTGGCCAAGGTGTGTCCCGCCATCACGCGCGCGGCGATCTTCGCCAGCGGCACGCCGGTGGCCTTGGACACAAACGGCACGGTACGCGATGCGCGCGGGTTCACCTCGAGGATGTAGACGGTATCGCCCTGAATCGCGAACTGCGTGTTCATCAAGCCGATGACTTTCAACTCGCGTGCCATGGCCGTGACCTGACGCCGCATTTCGTCCTGAACTGCCTGCGACAGCGAGTACGCCGGGAGCGAGCAGGATGAATCACCCGAGTGCAC
>CAJDTO010000037.1_pt1 | contig 16960 bp, 15 predicted proteins | sample 7389821 | NCBI WGS metagenome assembly CAJDTO01 (sample SAMEA7055651, study PRJEB34461) | soil metagenome | biome: terrestrial ecosystem; feature: Peninsula; material: soil | place: Antarctica | collected 2016
CTTCTTGAAAAGGCCCGTTGTGAAAGGGCCACTACAGCGGAAAACCGCGGGAAGCCGGACACAGGTGCCGGTTTTTCATAACAACAGACTTAAGAGAACCTCACCATGCGCCACCAAAAATCTGGACGCAAATTCAATCGCACCAGCTCCCATCGCGATGCCATGTTTCGTAACATGGCGTGCTCGCTGGTGAAGCATGAGCTGATCCGCACCACCTTGCCGAAGGCGAAGGAATTGCGCCGCGTTGCCGAGCCGCTGATCACGCTGGGCAAGACGGATGGCGTCGCGAATCGCCGCTTGGCGTTCTCCCGCATGCGCGACAAGGAGGCGGTGGGCAAATTGTTTATGGAGTTGGGGCCACGTTATCGGCAGCGCGCTGGCGGCTATTTGCGCATTCTGAAGTGTGGGTTCCGTGTCGGCGACAACGCACCCATGGCGTACGTCGAACTGGTGGATCGTCCGCAAGCAGAGGCTGTCGCGGCCGAGTGACGGGCACGGTGGCTGCCGCGTGACGCTTTGCTCCTGATTGGTCCGCGCAACGCGCTGCATGTTGCTGCGACGGACCAACACAAAACCCCGGCCGGGCAACCGCCGGGGTTTTGTGCTCCTGGTGCACGCGCTCGGTGGCTGCTGACTACCGTGAAGCTGACAGGCAGACGCAGAAAGGTTAAGGTCTGTACCCCCGCACTGCAGCAAAGTGTCATGAACCTATTGTCGTGGTCGTTTCGTACCTGCTTCCTGCTCGGCTTTGTGCTGTGCTTTGGGTTGCTGGGTTTTGCGTTATACGCCGAGTACTACCTTGGCATGTCGCCATGCCCGCTGTGCGTGTTTCAGCGCATCGCATTCTTGTTCATGGCGTTGTTCTTCCTGCTGGGCGGCATCCACGCGCCGCGCGGCAATAGTCGCTGGTTGTACGTTGGTCTGGTGCTGGCAGGCGCCGTCGGTGGCATCATTACTGCTGGGCGCCACCTGTGGTTGCAGTCACTACCAGCAGATCAAGTGCCATCTTGCGGCCCGGGCATCGGTTATCTGTTTGATGCATTTCCGTTGGCGACGATGTTGCAAAAGGTTTTCAGCGGATCTGGCGAGTGCGCAGCGGTGGAGCCGATTCTTGGGATGCCGATGCCCGCCTGGAGCCTGCTCTGGTTTGTTGCATTGAGTGCGCTGGCTATCGTCGCTGCGCGCCGGCGTTCCCGCCTATGAGCGACGTCTATCCCCTGAGGTTGTGCTGATGAATCATCCACTGCCTGTCGCGCTGGTTCCCGAGCGTTGGGCGCCCGATTCCTGGCAGCAGCGCGTGGCGTTGCAGCAGCCGAGTTACGACGATCCCGCTGAGTTGGCCGCTGCATGCGGTCAGCTTGCGCAGTTGCCGCCGCTGGTGACGTCGTGGGAGGTGCTCGCGCTGAAGCAGGCAGTGGCCGAGGCCCAGGAGGGCGATCGGTTTGTGCTGCAAGGCGGGGAATGCGCCGAAAGCTTCGCCGACTGCACGAGCCCGGTTATTTCCAATCGGCTCAAGGTCCTGCTGCAGATGAGCCTGGTATTGGTGCACGGTTTGCAAAAGCCGGTGCTGCGTGTGGGTCGCTTCGCCGGCCAGTATGCGAAGCCGCGTTCCTCGGATACGGAAACGCGCGATGGCGTGAACCTGCCGAGTTTTCGTGGCGACTTGATCAATGGCCAGCAGTTCACTGCCGCGGCGCGGCGCGCTGACCCGCAGCGCATGTTGCGTGCACATGCCCATTCGGCACTGACCATGAACTTCGTGCGCGCGTTGATCGACGGCGGTTTTGCCGATCTGCGACACCCGGAATACTGGGACTTGTCATGGGTTGAGCGCTCGCCGTTTGCTGCCGAGTATCGACACATGGTGGCTGCCATTGGCGACTCACTGCGTTTCATGGAGACGCTGGCCGGGCCGATTGCCAGTTTTTCCAAGGTGGACTTCTTCACCTCGCACGAAGCCTTGCTGCTGAACTACGAGCAGGCGTTGACGCGCCACGTGCCACGCAACCCGGGCTGGTTCAACCTGTCCACGCATTACCCGTGGATCGGCATGCGCACGGCGGCGCTGGATGGGGCACATGTAGAGTATTTTCGCGGTATCCGCAATCCGATAGCAGTCAAGATCGGCCCGACGGTCACGCCAGCGCAGCTGTTGCCATTGATCGACGCACTGAATCCGCAAGATGAGCCGGGCCGCTTGACGCTGATCCATCGGATGGGCAACGCGCGCATCGCGACCGCGTTGCCGCCCTTGCTGGAGGCGGTGAAGCGTGAGGGACGTCGTGTGTTGTGGGTGGCTGATCCGATGCACGGCAACACGGAAAACACTTCCAACGGGCACAAGACGCGGCGCTTCGAGAATATCCACGGCGAGCTGGATCAGGCGTTCGACATCCATGCTGCCGCCGGTACGCGACTGGGTGGTGTACATCTTGAGCTGACTGGTGAGGACGTGACCGAGTGCATGGGCGGCGCGCGCGATCTGTCGGAGACGGATCTGGATCGCGCTTACAAGTCGATGGTCGATCCTCGCCTCAACTACGAGCAGTCGCTGGAGTTGGCGATGCTGATCGTGCGCAAGTCGGCCAGCAGCAAGCACCACTGAAAGGTGGGTGTGACAGGTGTCATGAGACACGGTAGGCGTTCCGCACTGCAGTGCTACTGCCGTACGCGTAAAGATGGGGCGTCTGGACAGCAAGGCAGGCTGGCACCGGTCTGGATATCGTGCTGGCCGTGCTGGCATTCATCACCTGAGCGCGCGGGCGCCGGCCGGTGGCACGGTTGGCGCTGTGGATCGTGTTTGCCGTGAAGGGGGCTGGTGGCGGTTGGGTATTGGATATTCTCCGGGATATTCAACCCGGGTGACCGGGGTCCGGATGGGGCTGCGGGATCAGCCCGCTGCCGATACTGCGGTTTTGGCTGTGGCGTGCGATCATGTTGTGGCGGGCCTGTTGGTCTCCATCTTCGTCGTCAGCCGGGCTCCGGCATGTTGATGCCGCTGGCTTTCGCGATGGTGCTTGGGCCAACGGTGTCTCTGCACTAGCGCCACGGTCGGGTCATTGGTCGGTCACCGACTTGCCGTCAACCGTGTCGAGAAACTTGGGTGGCTGCCAGGCCTGCGTGTGTTGCTCGAAGCTGTAGGCGATGCCGATCAGCGTGGGTTCGCTCCACTTGCCGGCAAAAAACAGCATGCCGATTGGCAGGTTGTGGACGAAACCGGCCGGGACGGTGATTGAAGGGTAGCCGGCAACTGCCGCAGGGCTGTAGGCAGAGTCACCTTCGCGGTCGCCGTTGACCAGGTCAATGGACCACGCTGGGCCCTGCGTGGGTGCCAGCAGTGCATCGAGATGATTCGCCGCCAAGGCGGCATCGATGCCTTGTGGCCCCGACAGACGCTTGGATGCTTCCAATGCCTGGAGATATGCGTCTTCAGTCAATGGTCCCTTGGCTTGCGCCTGCTCGAACAGTTCCTGTGCAAACCACGGCATTTCCGTCGCGGCGTGGGCGCGGTTCCACGCGATCAGCTCTGCCAGCGAGTGCACTGGCAGGCCCTTGCGGGTTTGCAGATAGGCATTCAAGTCATGCTTGAACTCATACAGCAGCACGCTGGTTTCGGCCGCGCCAAAGTCTTTCAGGTGTGGCACGACAACTGGGTCGACAATGACCGCGCCTGCCGCACGCAAGGTGGCGATGCTGCGCTCAAGCAGCTGGTCGACGTCCGTGCTGTAGCCGGCCAGCGCGCGCACGATGCCGATGCGCTTGCCGCGCAGTGCGCTGGCGTCCAGATAGCGCGTGTAATCGGTGGCATGTGCATCTGCGTCGACGGTGGCAGGATCGTGTGGGTCACTGCCGGCGATGACTGTGAGCAACGCTGCGGCGTCGGCGACGCTGCGCGCCATCGGGCCGGCGGTGTCCTGGCTGTGACTGATCGGCACGATACCGCTGCGACTGACCAGGCCGAGTGTGGGCTTGATGCCGACGATGCCATTCATCGCCGCCGGACAGATGATTGAGCCATCGGTCTCGGTACCGATCGCCGCGACGGCCAAGCCGGCGGCAACTGCCACGCCGGAGCCGGAGCTTGATCCACAGGGGCTGCGATCAAGTACGTACGGGTTGCGGGTCTGTCCACCGCGCCCGCTCCAGCCACTGCTGGCGTGGGTGGAGCGGAAGTTGGCCCACTCGCTCAGGTTGGTCTTGCCCAGGATTACGGCACCCGCTGCGCGCAGCCGGGTGACGAGGCCGGCGTCGCGTGATGCGGGTGCAGCCACCAGCGCCAGCGAGCCGGCGCTGGTACGCATGCGGTCGGCAGTATCGATATTGTCCTTCAACAACACCGGCATGCCGTACAGCGCTGAATGCGACGGCGTGCGGGCGCGCGCCGCATCCAGGGTGGTGGCCAGCGCCAGTGCATCCGGATTGATCTCGATCACGGCGCGCAGCGTGGGCCCGGAACGATCAAATTGCTGGATGCGCGTGATGAATAACTGTGTCAGTTGCACGGCGTCGAGTGTGCCGGCGTCTACTTGTTGCTGCTGATGCGTGATTGATGCGTACGGTGACGGCGGTGGTGGGAGTTGCGTTGCCGTTGCTGCGGTGGCCAGTGCAAGCGTGAGGAACGCAAGGCCGCCGTTGATGGTGTAACGCATGATTGTCTCCCGAGAATATTTCGCTCATATCCAATGCGCGCGTTCCGTGCGGTCGTGCTGACGTCCGCTGCGTTTATAATCCGTGGATGAATGATTTCATGATTTGGCTGCGCGGGCCGCTGCGGCAAGTAGCTGGTTGGGTGGCTGCGGCGATGTTGGGCGTTTGCGCAACAGTACAGGCGACCGACACCCCCGATGTACCCGACACGCTGCAGCAACGCATCGCCGCGTGCACGACTTGTCATGGGGTGCATGGCGAAGGTACACCGGGCAGCAAGTTTTTCCCACGCCTGGCTGGCAAGCCGGCGACCTACCTGCTGCGGCAGATGCAGGATTTCCAGAACGGCCTGCGCAACTACGCGCCGATGGAATACACCGTGCGCCATCTGAGTCCCGAGTACATGCGCGAGATTGCCGAGTATTTTTCCGCGCAGCAGGTGGCCTACGTCCGCTCACCGGTGCCAGTGGTGAGTGCCGCGCTATTGCAACGCGGCGCACAGTTGGTGAGCAAGGGTGATCCACAGTTGAAGATTCCCGCTTGCGCCAGTTGCCACGGTACGGAGCTTACCGGGGTTGAGCCGTCGACTCCGGGCCTGATTGGGTTGCCATACGACTACATCAGCTCGCAATTGGGATCGTGGCGTACGCACACTCGCGCAACCGTGCAGCCGGACTGCATGGCGCTCATTGCCGGGCGTTTGCGCGCGTCGGATATCACTGCTGTCGCGGCATGGCTGGCCGGTCGCGCCATGCCCGCGCAAACTCGCGCGCAACCAGCCGGCTCCGTCAAGCCGCCGCTGCCTTGTGGTGTGCTCGGCGCAGTGGGAGATGGCGCATGAAGTGGTTGCTGCGGGTGTGGTTGCTGGTGCTGCTCGTCGGGTTGTTGGCACTGGCGTGGCTGCTGTTTGGCAACACTGACCGGTACACTGATTCGGCCGGTGCCGGTGCCGCCGACACAGCTGCACTCACGGATCCGGCGTTGATTGCCCAAGGCGCCTATCTGGCGAAAGTGGGTGACTGCGCTGGTTGCCACACCGCACGCGGTGGGGCGTTGTATGCCGGCGGTCGTTCGATACTCACGCCGTTTGGCAGTGTGCCGGCGCCCAATCTCACGCCGGATGGCAAGACCGGTTTGGGGCAGTGGGACTTTGCGGACTTCTGGCGTGCCATGCATCGCGGTGAGGGACGTCATGGCCAGCGTTTGTATCCAGCGTTTCCGTACACGTCTTATACGCGCGTGACGCGGAATGACGCGTGGGCGATTTTTGCCTACCTGCGCTCGGTGCCTGCCGTGGCGCAGAGTCCGCAAGCCTTGGGTCTGGAGTTCCCTTATCGCCTGCGCGCGACGTTGGCCGCATGGCGCGCGTTGTATTTTCGCCAAGGCGTGTTTCAGCCCGACGCGGCCCAGACGGCACAGTGGAACCGCGGCGCCTATCTGGTGCAGGGGCTGGGGCACTGCAACGAATGTCATGCTGCGCGCGGCGCGTTGGGTGGTACCGCCGCAGGCTTGCAACTGACCGGTGGACAAATCCCGCAGCAAAACTGGTACGCGCCGGATCTCAGCACGCAGCAAAATGGTGGCTTGCAGGGCTGGAGCGAACAGGACGTTGTCGACCTGTTGCAAACCGGACAATCAGCGAAGGGCGCAGCGTTTGGGCCGATGGCTGATGTGGTGGCGCAAAGCACGCAGCACATGACTGACGCGGATTTACGCGCGATAGCGGTTTACCTGGCCTCGCTGCCGCCGCGTGCATTGCGTCCGGTCCCGCACTCGGCGTTCAACGTGGCGAAGATTGCCAGTGCCGGTGAGAAGATCTATCTCAAGCATTGTGCGGATTGCCACGGCAAGGACGGCAATGGCGTGGTCGGTGTTTACCCGCCGCTGAACGGCAATTCGGCGCTGAGCGAACCGACTGGCATCAACGCCACGCGGATGGTGCTGCTTGGGGGCTTTCCGCCGGTGACCGCCGCCAACCCGCGGCCTTACTCCATGCCGCCGTTTGCGCAGCAGTTGAACGACAGCGACGTTGCGCTGGTGGTGAGTTATATCCGCCAGGCGTGGACCAACAAGGCATCCATTGTGCGTCCGGACGAGGTGAGTACGTACCGGCATACGCCGATTGATTGATCGCGGTGCGCGGCGGGTCAAGCGGGAACAGGCGTGCTGGTCACCGCGCGCGAGGAGCCCGGTCGAGCAGAAAATCGGTGTATTGAAAGCGTCCATCGCGCAACACCGATTCACCTCGCCGCAGTTTGAGTGACGTATTGAACAGCGGACCGGCGTGAATCAACGTGTGAAATTCGCCGTGCTCTCCACACGGGTCGACACCGGCGGGCAAGCTGTCGAGCAGGGCACCGTCGTAGGACCGTCCGCAGAATGCCGCGTCCAGTTGCTGGGTGTCGACGCAACACAGCGTGGCGCAATGGCCTTCGCTGATGAAACGCCGCGCCAGCGCCGCGGTGTCCTCGCCCCACATGGGAAACACGGCGCGCCAGTTTTCCTTGCCAAGCTGGCGTACCCGGTAATCGCGTACGTCCTGCAGAAACAGATCACCAAAGGCGCAGTGGCGAATACCGGGCCAGTGCATGCGCGCGTTGGCCAGGGCCGTGGCGTGTGCCTGCTCGTACGCGTCATTGCTGGCCGGCCAAACTACCGGCACTTCGAGCAGCGGCAGGCCCAGGGCGGCCGCCTGCGCCAGCAGCACGTCGCGCGGCGTGCCGTGCATGGTCACGCGTTGGTAACTGCCATTGATTGTGGTGAGCAGGGCGACAACCTGCCACCGTGGGTCGGCGCGCAGCTTTTGCAACGCCATGGCACAGTCTTTGCCGCCGCTCCAGGCCAGAAGTATCTGCGTGCGATCCATGCCCGCACTGTAGCGCGCGAGGTCGCTGATCGCCCAGCGCTGTATGACGCGGCGTTGACGTGGAACGTCGACCGCGTCACGCGGTCGAACGCTTGATGGGGCCGCATACGTAGCAGTGGTGACGTGTGCATCGACACTGCACCGCAGCAACCGCTATAAAGATGGTCTATTTGGGGAGTACGCGGTGAGTGAAGAAATACTGATCAACGTGACGCCCCGCGAGACGCGGGTGGGTGTGGTGGAAAACGGCATGTTGCAGGAGGTGCACGTGGAGCGCGCGTCCAAGCGCGGCTACGTCGGCAATATCTACAAGGGCCGCGTACAGCGCGTGATGCCGGGCATGCAGGCAGTGTTTGTCGAGATTGGCCTGGAGCGCGCAGCGTTTTTGCATGCCTCGGATATCGTGCGGCCAGCACCGGTCGACGATGTTGAGGTCATCGGCAATGGTCACATACCTTCGATCAGCGAGCTGGTGCATGAAGGCCAGGAGATCGTGGTGCAGGTGGTCAAGGATCCGATCAGCACCAAGGGCGCGCGACTGTCGGCGCACTTGTCGATCCCCTCGCGCTATCTGGTGTTGTTGCCATACGCGCGCACCTTGGGCATTTCCGCACGGATTGAGGATGAGGGGGAGCGGCAGCGCCTGCGCGACATCCTGACCCCGTTGATTGGCGACAATCCGCTGGGCTACATCGTGCGCACCAACGCCGAAGGGCAGAGCCCGGAATCGCTCGCGTTTGACGTGACCTACCTGGGCAAGGTCTGGCGCGTGGTGCAGGAGAACATCGCCAAGGCGAAGATGGGCGAGCGCGTGTACGAGGAGTTGTCACTGCCGCTGCGCAGCCTGCGTGACATGCTCAATGCGGACATCGAGAAGGTGCGCGTGGATTCGCTCACCACGCATGCCAGCGTGGTCAAGTTTGTGCACAAGTTCATGCCCAAGCTGGATGACCGGATCGAACACTACGACGGCGAGCGGCCGATCTTCGATCTGTACGGAGTCGAGGACGAAATGCAGCGCGCGCTGAAAAAAGAGGTACCGCTCAAATCTGGTGGTTACCTGGTGGTTGATCAGACCGAGGCGATGACCACCATCGACGTCAACACTGGTGCGTTTCTCGGCTCGCGCAATCTCGAGGAAACCGTCTACCGCACCAATCTGGAGGCCGCGCAGGCGGCATCACGCCAGCTTCGGCTGCGCAACCTGGGCGGCATCATCATCATCGACTTCATCGACATGGTGGATGAGGAACACAAGCGCCAGGTGCTGCGCATGTTGAACAAGGGTCTGGCGCGCGACCATGCGCGCACCACGGTGTATCCGATCTCGGCCCTGGGTCTGGTGGAGATGACGCGCAAGCGCACCACAGAGAGTCTGGCGCGACAGCTGTGCGAGCCGTGCGCGATATGCAACGGCCGCGGTGTGCTGAAAACCGCCGAGACCGTCACCTACGAAATCTTTCGTGAGATCACGCGCGCCGTGCGTCAGTTCAATGCGGAGAAACTGCTGGTGATGGCCAGCCCGGCGGTGGTTGATCGCATTCAGGAAGAAGAATCCGGCGCGGTAGCCGAACTGGAAGAATCCATTTCCAAAAGCATACGCTTCCAGTCTGAAGAGCATTATTCGCAGGAACAGTTTGATGTGGTTTTGCTGTAAATCCGCCGCGGTACGCTGCGCGTGACCGTGAGCTGGCAGCGTGGGTTGCATCGCTGTGCACGAGCGTTGGGCTGGACGGCGGGTGTGCTGGTCATTGCGCTGGCGGTGTCAGTAGCGCTGGTGCAGTTGTTGTTGCCGTTGGTCGCGCAGCATCCGCAATGGGTGGCCGCACAACTCAGCGCGCGATTGCAGCGGCCGGTAAGTTTCACGTCGCTGGATGGTCGCTGGACGCCGTCCGGGCCGTTGTTTGCATTGCGTGGCATCACGGTGGGCGCGTCAGCGGGCGAAGTCGCCGCGCCGTTGCGTATCCCGGAGTCGGAGTTGCGTCTGGATTTTGGCGGCTGGCTCCTGCCTTCCCGGCATCTGCTCAATGTCCATGTGCGCGGTCTGCAGTTGGACCTGAGCCGTGAGCGTGATGGTGCCTGGCGCATCAACGGCATTGGGGTAGCCGGGGATACCAGTCGCCAGTCGCTGAGGCTGGGGCGCTTGTCGGTGGATTTGTGGTTGGAGGATCTGCGCGTGCAGATCACTGATGTCGCCGCCGATCAGCACTACGCGTTGCTCGCCCGCCAGTTGCGTGTGAGTCGACAGGGTAGCGGACGGGTGCGCGTTGGCGGCTCGTTGCGCCGCGCCGGCGTCACTGCCGCGCTGCGTGTCATTGGTGATTTTCATGACGATGGCAGCAGTGGCAGGCTGTGGCTCGGGCTGGATGAGGTTGATCTGCAGCCGTTGCTGGCGGGTGTTGACGCACATGGCTTTCGGCTGGATCGCGGTCGCGGCCATGTGGCGGCGTGGCTGGGATGGCACAACGGCAGGTTGCGCAGCGCGCTCGTGCGGCTGGACTTGGATGGGTTGGCGGTATCCGGCGCCGACGCGACGCGTGCCCAAGTGGGCGCACTGCATGGGCTGGCCGATCTTCGTCCGAGCGTGGATGGTTACCAACTGCGCTGGGCCGGCGATGACGGCGGCGCGTTGGTGCTGGCCACGCATCATTTGGGCACGGCGCACTTCAGCCTAGGTGTCGCGGCGCGACAGTGGCAGATCGCGCCGTGGATGCCGCTGCTGGCGTTGCAGCCAGGTCTGGACCCGGCCTTGAGCGCGTGGCTGGGGCGTGGACATTCGCGCGGTGTGGTCGCAGATGCGGCGCTGCGCTGGAGTCACGTCGGCGGGCTGCAGGCAGTGGATCTGACTTTTGCCGATGTCGGTATTGATCCAGTCGGCAAGCTGCCGGGCGTGTCGCGGTTGCGCGGCGAGTTGCGTGGCGATGCGCAAGCGCTGGCGTTGACGCTGCCTGTACAGGGCAGCACGTTGACGCTGCCGCGCCTGTTCCGGCAGCCACTGGTGTTGTCCAAGCTCGCCGGCACGCTGGCGTTCTGGAAGCAGGATGACGAGTGGACGTTGGGTATGGATGCGCTGGAGTTTTCCGCTGTCGATTACGTCGGTCAGGTGCGTGGCGCGCTCACCTTCCCACGGCGCGGCGGACCGCCGGTGGTCGACCTGTACGCGACGCTGGAGCATGCCGCGGTCCCGGCGGCAAAGTTGTTCTGGCCAGTTGGTTCGATGTCACCGGCAACCATGGCGTGGCTGGATCGTGCGCTGGTGGCTGGCCACATCGAAGGCGCGCAAGTGGCATTGCGCGGCGATCTGGCGGATTGGCCGTTCCGTCAGCACGAAGGACGTTTCGAGGCCCATGTGCCGATCAGTGGTCTGACGCTGGATTACGGCGTGGGCTGGCCACGCGCCGAAGGCGTCAATGTGGCGGTTGATTTCGTCAACAACGGCATGCACGCCGTGGTCAGCGGCGGGCAGTCGCTGGGTGTGCGTGCCGAGCAGGCCATAGCGCAGATTATGGATTTCGACGCTGCGCCGCTGGACCTTACGGTACGTGGCAGTGGCAGCGGTGACAGCGTGATGCAGTTTGTACGCAACAGCCCGATTGGCAGCGCGCAAGCGGATACCTTGAGCAAGTTGAGCGTCGGCGGTACGGCGACGTTTGGCTTGCACCTGCTGTTGCCGCTGCATGACGACGCTCCGGCACAGCTTGCCGGCACGGCCCAGTTGGTGGCTGCCGACCTGAGTGCGCCGGCGTGGAACCTCAAGCTCGACAAGGTCAGCGGACCGTTGCGTTTCGACACGCATGGCGTGGAGGCCGGCCCGCTGCAAGCCGGGTTTCACGCTCAGCCGGCGACGCTGGCGTTGGCCATTGGCGATGTGCCCGGGCATGCGGATAGCACGGTATGGGCCCAGTTGCAGGGCGCGTGGAGCCTCGGTGTGCTGGTGCAGGATTATCCCAGCTTGCAGTGGATCGGCCGGGCGTCCAGCGGCAGTGGTGATTTCACCATTGGCTACACGCTGGCACGCGGTAGCGACGCAGCGCAGCGTCTGACCATCGACTCAAATTTGCACGGGATCGCACTGGATCTGCCAGCCCCCTTGCACAAGACGCCAGCGTCCGGTCTGCCGCTGCATGTCACGTTGGGGTTGCCAACCGATGGCAGCGATCTGCAGATTGCGCTGGGACACGTCGCGCGTGCGCGCTTTCGCTTGGCCGATGCCACGCGGCCATTGGCCGGCGTGCTTGCCTTCGGCGAACAGATGCCGCAGGAGTTGCCAGCGCAAGGTTTGCGCATTCGCGGGCAGGCAGATCAACTGGACGTGACCGGCTGGGTCCAGCGCACGATCGGTGATGGCAGTGGCGATGGTCTGGCGTTGCAGGACATCCATGTCAGTACCGATCGCGCGCAATGGTTCGACCGCCCACTGGGTGCGATGCGGATCGACGCTACCGCACAAGCTGGCGTGTTGAACGTGACCGTGAATGGCGCAGCGGTTGCGGGCACCGTTGTGGTGCCGGCCGGCGACTTGAATCGACTTGGCGTGACCGCGCGGTTGCAGCATTTGTACTGGCCAAAGGACCCTGCGCCAAAGCCCACCGTTGCCAGCGACCACGCAAGCGCGGGCGGTACGACTGACACGAGCAAGATTGCTGCTGGCGTCGCGCCAGGCAACCCTGCCGCTACGGGCATCAACCCTGCCGCGTTGCCGCCACTGCACCTGTGGGTGGGTGATCTGCGCTTGGGCGCGGCGAAGCTGGGCGAGGCACGGCTGGAGAGCTGGCCAACGCCAGGAGGCATGCATATCGAGCAGTTGCGCGCGTTGTCCAAAGATGTGCAGGTCACTGCCAGTGGCGACTGGACGGGCGACGCACAAGACAGCCATACGCGCATGCGCATCAATTTTTCTGCCGAGGATCTGGGCGCGATGCTGGGTGCATTTGGCTTCGATGGTCTGGTCGAGGGCGGCAAGACGCATGATCAACTTGACGCGCGCTGGCCCGGCTCGCCGACGGCGTTGTCGCTGGCCACGCGACGTGTTTGGCAAGGGACTGGCATTTGATTCCATCACGGGTGATTTTCGTCTGGCCGATGGCAGTGCCACCACCAGCAATCTGTCCATTGCCGGGTCGTCCGCCAACATCAGCATTTCGGGGCGCACCGGCTTGCGCGCCAGAGATTACGACCAGCAGGTACACGTGGTACCGCATGTGGGCAACAGTCTGCCGTTGGTTGGCGCCGTGGTCGGCGGACCGGTCGGTGCAGCCGCAGGGTTTGCGGTGCAGAGTTTGCTCGGCAAAGGCTTGAACAAGGCGGCTGGCGCGCGGTATCGCATTACTGGCAGTTGGGACAAGCCGGTGATGACGCTGATCGAGAAACACGGCACGGTTACCGCGCCCCCGCTTGCACCGGACGCAGGCGATAGCACGCCAGAATCTTCAGGCAGCGCGTTGCCGGCACCGAGCACCAGCGTGCATTGATGGGTGACCGTGGTTTAAACCGCGCGGCATCGGCCCCATAGAAGGTTCCTTCCTGCAACCAACGGTCACGTCAATCATGGATTCCCTGATCAGCCAAGTGGAACGTCGCCTGCTGGCGCCCGGTGGCATTGTCACCAGCGACCTGGACCGGGCTTTGCGTATTCCGACGAAATCGTCATGCCGCAACTGCTGCAGGCATCCAGGGCCGCGCGGGCGATTGCGCACGACGGCAACGGTGCCGGCAAACCCTTGGCGTTGAACGGTGCGCGCCAGTTGTATCCGGCGCTTGATCCGGTCGAAAGCCTGCCCAACCCGGACAAGATTGCGCTGCTGCGCGAAGTGGACGCTTACGCGCGCGCGCGCGATCCGCGCATCAAGCAGGTCATTGTCAGTCTTGCGGCCACCGTCGACACCATCCTGATTGCCGCCTCCGACGGCACTCTGGCCTGCGACGTGCGCCCGCTGGTGCGCATGAGCGTGCAGGTGATCGCCGAACAAAATGGCCGGCGTGAGCAAGGACGTTCTGGCGGCGGTGGCCGGTTTGGCTATCGCGAGTTGATCGAGAACGGCCGTGCGCTGAAATTTGCCGACGAAGCTGTACGCCAGGCGCTGGTGAATCTGGAAGCGGTCGCGGCACCGGCCGGCAGCATGACCGTGGTGCTCGGCCCGGGCTGGCCGGGCGTGTTGCTGCACGAGGCCATTGGTCACGGCTTGGAAGGTGACTTCAATCGCAAGGGCAGCTCGGCGTTTGCCGGTCGGCTCGGTCAGCGCGTGGCAGCCAAGGGCGTCACTGTCGTCGATGACGGCACGCTCACCGGTCGCCGCGGCTCGCTCAGCATTGATGACGAAGGCACGCCAACCGAATGCACCACGCTGATCGAGGACGGGATGCTCAAGGGCTACATGCAGGACAAGCTCAACGCGCGATTGATGGGCATGGCGCCCACCGGCAATGGCCGCCGCGAGTCATTCACTGCACTGCCGATGCCACGCATGACCAACACCTACATGCTGCCCGGCACCTGCGATCCGCAAGAAATCATTCGCTCGGTCAAGCGCGGCTTGTACGCGCCCAACTTCGGTGGCGGACAGGTTGACATCACCAATGGCAAGTTCACGTTTTCCGCCAGCGAGGCGTACCTGATCGAGGACGGCAAGATCACGCGTCCGGTAAAAGGTGCAACGTTGATCGGCAGTGGCCCTGAAGTACTCAATCGCGTCTCGATGATCGGCAATGATCTGCAGCTCGACGAAGGCGTTGGCGTGTGCGGCAAAGATGGCCAGAGCGTACCCGTCGGCGTCGGCCAGCCCACCCTGAAAATCGACAACATGACGGTAGGCGGCACCGCGGCGTCGGCTTGACGTTGAAGTCTGGGCGGCGGGCGGCGGGCAGTGCCCGCCGCTTCCTGGTCCGAATCGCGGCGTACCAACCGATAAACGATCGACCAACAAACGACGAAGGGCACCGCAGTGCCCTTCATCAAACGTGACGCAATGCCTCGAATCAGTGCACGCGGAACAGCACCGGCCGCCACGCCCCACTGCTGTAAGACTCCCGGCTCCGGCGGTGCATACGCTCAATCACCTCAACACGCCGGGCTTCGGCCCATTCGACGCGGGTCACCGCCAGCTTGCCGGCATCTTCCCCACGACGTCTGGCCTCTTCCTCGCGCCATATGCGGAAATCGTTGTATGCCTCGATCTCGAAAGCGAGGTCGCGCACGCAAAGCTCGATCATGATGGCGTCGTCGAGAAAGCCGATCACCGGTACGTCGTCCGGGATGGAATCGTCCGCGGTAGCAAAGTAGCTCAATGCCGCCAACACGTTAGCCCGGTTCGCCTCGGGCAGGCCAAAGCCGGTGTCTTCGACCATTGCCAGCATGGTCTCCACGTTCTTCAGGCGGGTAGAAATGAAGTCGGGCAGTTCTTCCAGCTTGGTGCCAGCCAGCGACGCCTTTGCTGCAGCAATGACGCTCGCGGCATCCGACGTGTCGACAGCCTTCTGGGCCGATTTCATCGAGTCCACGAAGTGCGCAAGATCGGCGTCGCTCAGGGTGATGCAGACATCCATACTCATTGCGGCAATTCACATGGCGGTGACTAAGGATCGCAGCGTATGCCGGACGTGGCCTGTGCGTCAATGGACGTATACGCGCCTTTCCGTGGCGTCCCGCGAGCCGGTAACAGGACGTCCCTCCTGATCGCTTGCACTCGACCAGCGCCGTTTCGAGGTCGTTCTGCCCTCGATGGGACTTGCGACAAGGCAGCGCGGCTCGGGCCCGGTTGCAGGCTGGCAAAGAACGGTGCGCATACTTTGGTCAGGCAGCGCCATCGCGCAGTGGCTCACAAGCGGTTGTTCTGCATGCAGCGGAGTTGTCGACAGGAAACCCGGTGTCAGCTTTCCGCGGTCGTGTCGGTCTCGTGCAGATCCTTCAACAACTGGAAAACTTCCCGGTAGGCTCGCGGTGGTTTGTTTGGCGTGTCCTTCTCGCTGCGCGCCTGACGGATCAGTGAGCGCAGATGCTGGGTGTCAACTTGCGGATGCGCGGCGATCAGCTCGGACAGAGCGCCGGCGTCGTCGCTGAGCAGGCGCTCGCGCAGGGCTTCGAGGCGCTGCATGGCGGCGGTTTCCGCGCGCTGCTTTTCGCGATTTTCGCCAAGCTCGGCGCGGACGGCCGCGAAGTCTGCGTCGTCGTAACGGCGCATGATCTTGGCGAGAAACGCGAGCTGGCGCTTGTGCGCGACGTGTGAGGGTGTGTGTCGAGTGATGTCGACCTCGCGACGTACGTCGTCGGGCAGGTCCAGCCTGGCCAGACGGCTGGGTTGCAGTTCGACCAGTTGCGTGGCGAGCGCCAGCACGGCCAGCGCCTCGCGGCGCTGCTGAGTGCGGCTGGGGCCGTAATCGGTGTCGTCCAGTTCGCTCTGGTTGCGGCTGCGACTCGGGCTAGATGGCGGGTTCGATTTCATGTGGGTTGGGTCTCAGGCTTGGCGGCGTCGGACCAGTTGGGTACGGGTTCTGCCAGTTCGAGTGCAAAGCGGGCGACGCGCTGGCCATTCACTTCAACTGACTCGGTGAACATGCGTAGCGGGCGCGCCCACAGGCCGCACTCGCCGTAGAGTGCCTGATACACGACAAGCAACGCTTCGGTTTCGCTGTGGCGCGCGACGCCCAGCACGCGGTAGCGCTGACCTTTGTAGTGACGATAAATGCCGGTTACGGGTTGCATGGGGTGCTGTGGGACTCTTTGTATTTTGCGGCGGCGGCCCCATGTTGGTCAGCTTGCCGGGCGCAGGTTGCCCATTCTACCGGTCAGCATTCAAGGAAAGCCCAACGTGAGTGAAGTCACCGTCAGCCTGGACCATAGTCAACTCGATCACAGCCAGCGTGACATGGATCGTTTGGCCGGATTGGCCGAAGACGTGATTCGTCGCGCACGCGCCGCCGGCGCCAGTCAGGCTGAGGTTTCCGCCAGCATCGAAACCGGGCTGAGCGTGAATGTGCGGCTCGGTGAGGTGGAGACGGTCGAGCATACGCGTGACCGTGGCTTCGGGTTGACTGTGTACTTTGGCCAGCGCAAGGGTTCGGCCAGTACGGCCGATCTCAACCCCGATTCGATCCAGGCCACGCTTGATCAAGCCTGCGCCATCGCCCGCTACACGGAGGCCGACCCGGCCGCTGGACTCGCCGATCCGGCACGCATGGCCACCGTATTTCCTGATCTGGACTTGTGGCACCCGTGGGATGTCGATACAGCTGTCGCGATCGAACTGGGCGTTGCTATCGAGGATGCCGGGCGCGCGCACGCGGGCATTACCAATTCCGATGGTGCCGGCGTGCAGGCCGGACAGGGCGTGTCGGTGTATGCCAACTCGCACGGCTTCGTCGGCCGCGAGCGCGGCACGCGGCATTCCTTGTCGTTGGCGCTGATTGCCGGCAAGGATGACGGCATGCAGCGCGACTATTGGTATGACAGCG